>Ga0256828_1001346_pt1 | contig 15355 bp, 14 predicted proteins | sample CV88metaG_FD_185993 | JGI IMG/M metagenome (GOLD analysis project Ga0256828, IMG submission 185993) | Hydrothermal vent microbial communities from East Pacific Rise, Pacific Ocean - CV88 | ecosystem: Environmental > Aquatic > Marine > Hydrothermal vents | place: Pacific Ocean: East Pacific Rise...
AAATATAAATATTTCGTTTTTGATGGGAAAATAGCAGCTATAATTGCATTTTGAGACACAACACATACAGGCTTAGATGGTAATCCATAATATTTATATGTATTATAAGAGGTATTATTATGTTTTATCATATAAGGTGTTATTTTAGTATGAGAATATTTACCATAATTTAATGTACCATCCATTTGTAATTTCATATGTTTTTTTAAACGGTTATAAATAACACTACTTACTAATTTCATCTCTTTAACATTACCAGCTTCTTTTTGTATAACAGAAGCTACTATTAAAAAATTATAATATTTTTTAAAATTCCAATAACCAAATATTTTTTTTGCTAAATTTTTATGCTCTTTTAATGAGACTTTATATAAATAATTACATATTTCTTGTTTTGAAAACCCATATGGTAAATAATATGTATTTGGATATAAAAAACTTTGAGGTATATTTTTACATTTTAAAGATTTATATCCCATTTTTTTAGCAATTTGCTTATATATAAAATAATCAGTTTCACCTGGAATAATTGTTATTTTTTTTAGGGCTGCTTTTGAATGAGATAATTTATATAAAAAATCATACTTTGTCATTTTCGTCTTTTTTAAATCAATCCAACCACTTTGAGGTTTACCTATAAAAAAAAGTATATATTTATCTATATTTAGTATATCAATTCCATCTTTTTTAAGGATTTTAATGGTATAATTTAAGCTACCATTTGGAATAAATATTATCCTATTTGTTTTAACTGGTTGGATAAGATAAAAAAGGCAAAAAATGATTAAAATCATAAAATATTCAATAGCACTAATAATTTTTTCTATCATAACTTCTCTTTTTGTGTTATATTTTTATTTATTAAAAGGATTAACAATCCATAATATTAATTTTTCTTCAATAAATATAAATGAATTATATATAAAAATAGATAAAAAAATAATATTAAAAGCTAAAAATATCTATATATTTTCTAATAACAAACAAAAGAGTTCAAATCCTACTAAAATAGACTTTTTAGATATTAAACAAAAAATTATAAAAAATATACAATATCTTGGCTATTTTAAATTAGTTCAAATAAATAATTTAAATATTAACAATAATAAAATAGATTTTATATCATTTAAAAATAATAGTTTAACTGTAGATAATAAAGATATCTTTGTAAATGCAAAATTTAATTTTAAGCAATTCAATATAAATATAAATGAATTAAATATAAAAAAATATGATTTAATTTTTAATGATATATTTATAAAATTTGATTTAGATAAAAATCTAAATATTTCAATATTTAATAAATACAAAAACAGTGAAATAAATGCAAATATAACAATAAACAACAATTTAAATATTTCATATATTGCAAATATCTATAATATTACAAAAAAAACCTTAACTCCTTTTGATATTGCTATATTAAAAAAATTATATATATATCATTTACAAGTAGCTGGTGATTTAAATACATTAGACTTTATTATAAAAAAACCAGATATCTTAATAAAAAAATATAATATAAATACAAAAGAAATAGTTGGAAATTATGATATAAAAAAAGGATTGGTTTATATTAATGATAAAAAATTAAACATAGCTTTTGATAATAAAAAAGTAATATTAAAAAATACAGACATAAATTATAATATAAATACAAAAACTGCTGTAGTAAAAAATCAACAAACTAATATTTCTACAAATGATATAAAAGTTATTTTATACAAAACAAATATAGTTTATAATAAAAAAATAAATATAAATTCTGAATTTATCACAATAAAACATCCTAAAATAAATGCAAATATAAAAAACATATCTATTTTATATATAAACAATCAAGCAACAATATCTATACCTTATACTAAAGTTTATAATAAACAAATTGTTTCTATATTAAATAATATGAAAATAGATTATAAAGACAAATTAACAACTATTTTTATTCCTAAAATCACAGCAATTAATACAAATATAAAAGCAAAAATCATTAATACAAAAGTTTTATATAAAGAAAATTTAATTGCTTCTAATATAAATAAAATTTTCTTAACAAATAAAGATATTAATAGTGCTATATATAATACAAAAATTAAATATAGTTTTTATACTAATAAACTCTTTGTTGCAAATAATAAAGTAAATTTAAAATATAAAGATATAAAAAATATCCAACTATACAAAATCAAAACTTATTATGATATTAATAACAATAGTTTAAAAACAAATATACCAAAATCGTATATAGAAAAAATCAAACTATATAATATGGCAATATCATTTCAAAATAGTTTATTAAAAGTTTTATTTAAATCAAATACTTTATTATCACAAAAATTAAATAAAATTTTAGCTACTTTTGGAGTAAATAACTCTATATATCAAGCTAATGGAAAAAATAAAATTGATGCTCTTATAACATATGATCTAAAAAAAGATAAATTACATACAGATATAAAAATAGATGTAAAACATTCTAAACTAATGTTAACAAAAACATCTTTTTTAGATGTAAAATATTCCTCTTTAAGATTAAAAGATTCTAATATTTATCTTAACAAAACAGATTTAGACTACAATATTTCTATAGTTAATATTAACTATTTATTACATAAAGGAGTTATAAATTTAGATAAATTATATATAAAAACAGAAGGTATTTTAAAAGATTTAAATGTTACTAATGTTGTAGAAATAAAAAACAGACCTGAAAATTTATATATTGATTTAAAAGGAATTGATATTTTTTTAGAAAAACTAGATGCAGATGTTTTAATACATGATGATATAATAGTAGATATAAATAAATTGCATAATTTAGTACCTTATAACAATTATTTAAAAGAATATAATATAGATGATGGAAAAGTTAAAGTAATTATTAATAATGGTGTAAAAATTGAATCTAATATAACAAAAACAAAACAAGCAATTTTATTAAATAAATTAAAACCATTAAAAAACATCAATATTACCACAAATATAAAAGATGGAAATACTACTATTTATAATCCAAAATTAAAAATAAATATTTTTGATGAAAATAATATTACAAAAATTACTGGTGGTTATAAAAATTTAGATATTAATATTACAAAATTTGTAGATCAAAATAAATCAGAGGATAATACCACTCCTAAAATAGAAACACATATAAAAGCTGTAAATAGCTATATCGTATATAATAATCTAAAATTATTCTCAAAAAAATTATCAATAGATTATAATGGTACAAATGCAAAAGTAGTTTCTTTATATAGAGATAGAAATATAACAGTTTTATATAATGATGGAGAACTTAAACTATATGGACTAAATATAAGAGGAAAAACATTTAAAGATTTAACAAATACAAATATTTTAAACCAACCTCTTCTAACAATATTTGCTTTAAAAAATAAAAACTCTGATATTTTACAGGGATTTATAGAGATAAAAAAAGGATATATCAAAGAGTTAAAAGTATTTAATAATGTCATAGCTACAATTAACTTAATACCATCTTTAATCACTTTTCAACCTGCAGGATTCAGTGATAAAGGATATAAAATAAAACATGGATATATAGATTATTTTTTATATAATAATGTTCTATTTTTAAAACAAGTAAATATAAAAGGAGAAAATATAACTTTTTCAGCTAAAGGATATATCGATTTAGCTAAAAAAACAATTGATTTAAATGTAAATGTAAACTTAATAGTAAAATTAATAAAAGATATTCCGATAATAAATTACATTTTATTAGGGAAAGATAATGGTATTACCATAAAAATATCAATAACAGGTGATTTAAATAATCCAGAAGTACATAAAAATGCTATAGAAAATATAGTTATGTCTCCATTAGGAATAATAAAAAGATTATTTTTAACACCATTTAGACCATTTATGAAAGAGAATGAACAATGATAGAATTAAGAACACTTGCTTTATTTAGTGAATTAGATGAACATGAATTATTAGAATTAACACAAATATCATCTTTATATCAATTAAAAAAAGATGATATTGTATTCTACCAAGGTGATAAAAGTGATCATTTATATATTTTAGTAGAAGGTGAAGCAAAAATATATAGATTAGATACAAAAGGAAATGAACTTATTTTACACAACTTTACAGCTCCTACATTATTAGCTGAAAGAGCTAATTTAGCTAATATTCCTTATCCAGCTAATTGCAAAATGACTGGTGATGGGAAAATACTAAAAATAAAATATGAAGAATTCAAATTATTAATGAAAAAATCTGATATATGCTTTAAAATGATGCAATCATTACTTAAAAAAATGACTTCTTTAGAAGATATAATAGATAACCAAATTTTATTAGATGTAGAAACTAGAGTAGCAAAATTTATATATGAAAATCCTGAAGCTTTTGAAACATTAAAACAACACTCAATAGCCAATCTATTAAATATAAAACCAGAAACACTTTCTAGAAAATTAAAAAAACTAAAAGATTTAGGAATTATAGAAAATCAAAGTTCTAAATTGAAAATAGTAGATAAAGAAAAACTATCTCAATTTTATCAATGGTAAAAATAAGGAAAATTCCTTATTTTACTATCTCTTGAATTTTTGTAACAATTGAAGGATCTTCTAATGTAGAAGTATCTTGAGTAATTTCTTCCCCTTTTGCAATACTTCTAAGAATTCTTCTCATAATTTTACCACTTCTTGTCTTTGGAAGCCCTGGTACAAATGCAAATCCATCGATTTTAGCAATAGCACCTATTTCAGTTTTTACAATATCATTAATTTCTTTCATTAATTCTAATTCTTCAGCTAAATTTTCACTTTCTTTAAGAACAATATATGCAAATACACTCTCACCTTTTATATCATCAGGTTTTCCTACTACTGCTACTTCAGCAACATGTGTATGTTTATTAACTGCAGCTTCTATTTCAGCTGTTCCCATTCTATGTCCACTCACATTAATTACATCATCTACTCTTCCTGTAATCCAAATATATCCATCTTCATCATACATAGCACCATCACCACTAAAATATACAGGTTTTCCATCTTTTTTAGCAGTACTAAAATAACTATTTACAAATCTTTCGCTATCACCCCAAATAGTTCTAATCATACTAGGCCAAGGTTTTGTAATACATAAAAGACCTTTTTCATTTGGTTGTGTTTTATTTCCTTCTTCATCTATTATTTCAGCGAAAATTCCTGGAAGTGGGAATGTTGCACTTGCTGGTTTTACTGGTGTAGCTGCTGGAAGAGGTGTAATCATATGACCACCTGTTTCAGTTTGCCACCAAGTATCTACTATTGAGCATTTTGAATTTCCTACTACTTCATAATACCATTTCCATGCTGGTGGATCTATAGGCTCACCAACTGTTCCTAATATTCTTAAACTTGATAAATCATATTTTTTAGGTTCATCTTCACCCATTTTATGTAATAATCTAATAGCTGTAGGAGCTGTGTAAAATTGATTTATTTTATATTCTTCTACCATTTTCCAAGCTCTACCACTATCAGGATAAGTCATAACACCTTCAAACATTACAGTAGTAGCTCCAGCTGCTAATGGTCCATATACAATATAAGTATGTCCTGTAATCCATCCAATATCAGCAGTACACCAATAAGTATCATTTGGTTTTATATCAAACACCCATTCCATTGTAAGCTGTGCCCATAAAATATATCCAGCAGTTGAATGTTGTACACCTTTTGGTTTTCCTGTACTTCCTGAAGTATATAATAAAAACAATGGATCTTCACTATCCATAATTTCAGGTTCACATTGATTTGATTGAAGAGATATAAGTTCATTATAACTAACATCTCTACCATCTACCCAATCAATATCTTCATTATTTCTCTCAACAACAATCACTTTTTCTACACATTCAACACCTTCTAAAGCTTTATCAACTACTGGTTTTAGCATATAAGGCTTACCTTTTCTAAAAGCACCATCAGCAGTAATAACAACTTTTGCATTTGCATCAATTACTCTATCTTTTAAAGCTTCTGCACTAAATCCACCAAATACTACACTATGAATAGCACCTATTCTTGCACATGCAAGCATAGCATAAGCAGCTTCAAGAATCATTGGCATATATAAAACTACTCTATCCCCTTTTTTAACTCCAAATGATTTAAGTAAATTAGCAAATCTATTTACTTCATTATAAAGTTCTAAATAAGTAACAACTTTTTTATCCCCATCATCAGCTTCCCAAATAATTGCAGCTTTATTTTTTTTATCTTCTAAATGTCTATCTATACATTGTACACTTACATTTAATTGTCCACCAACAAACCATTTATAAAACGGTGCATTATTTTCATCTAATGTTTTTATAAATGGTTTATCCCATTTTAATTTCATCCTAGCTAATTTAGCCCATGTACCTTCATAATCATTTTTAAAATTATCAAACATTTCATTATATTCACACATATTTTTAAATTTTGGATTGTTAAACATCTCTTTTTTTGGATAGAAAACATTTGTATTCATTTGAAAATCCTTTTTTTGTTTATAATATAATTTAAAATAAAAAAATATGTTAAAAAATAAAGTTAAAAGAAAGATAAAAGAAGTTAAGTGAGTAAAAAAGTAACAAAGAGTAAAAAATAACTCTTATTTAATTCCTATCATATCAAAGTATCCAGCTGTTACTGTATCCATAGTATTTATATGATTATCAAGCCATGGTATAAAATGTTGTTCAAAATACTCTTTTAAAAACTCAATATCATTTAATTTTTGATTTTGAATCTCTTCTAATTCTGCAACTATTCTATCATGTTCCATTTTATGTGGTACTTTGGCAAAAAAATTATATTTTTCCATTAAATCTTGTTCAAAATTAAAATGTTTTCTTACATCATCTAAAAATATTTGGAACTTTTCTTCAATATTTTCATTTTTTTCTATTGCTTCTAAAAGCTCATTTAAAAGTTTTACTTCATTATTATGAATTTCATTCATTGGTTCGTATGCTACTTTTGAAATTTGTTCTACCATTTGAAAGCCTTTGTTGTTAGATAAAAAAAGGGCTAAAAGCCCTTAGTTTAGAAGGAGTATATAAAAGTTAAAATTATTCAGCTAGTTCTTTACCGAAATCACTTTCGATATCACTAATTACACCAAGATTAAAGTTTTCTTGTAAGAATCCAAAAATTTCATCATTTACAAATTGAGGAGCTTTTGCACCTAAATAGATATCTTTAATTCCTAAGTATAATAATGCAAGTAAAATAATTACTGCTTTTTGTTCCATCCACATTAAAGCGATTGAAATTGGTAATTCATTTACATCTTTTACACCTAATGCATCTGCAAGTGCAAGAGCGATATGAACAGCACCATTACTATCATTACATTGTCCTAAATCTAAGTATCTTGGGATTTCAGTTCCTGGAACTGTTCCAAAATCAATATCATTAAATCTGAATTTACCACAACTTGAAGTGATAATTACGTGATCTTCAGGCACTTTTTGTGCTAATTCTCTGAAATAATCTCTTCCATGTCCAGGAGCATCACAACCAGCGATTACCCAGAATCTTTTGATTTTACCAGATTTGATTGCATCAAGAATAGCTGGTGCTAATGTTAAAATAGTTTTATAGTGGTGACCAGTTGTTAAAGTAGCATCACTATCGAATCCAGTTACATCTGGTAATTCTAAAGTTTGATCGATTAATGGATCAAAATTATCATTTTCAATTTTTTTAGCACCTTCGATACCAACAATTTTATAAGTATATAATCTATCAATATAGTTAGCTACTTTTTTAGATTTTTCTGGTGGTACGATACAGTTTGTATTTACTACACAAGTTCCATTCCATTTAGAGAATACATCTGTTTGGTCAAACCAAGCACCACCAATGTTTCCTTTTAAGTTTTTGAATTTTCTTAATTCAGGATATGCATGTGCTGGTAACATTTCTGAGTGAGTATATACATTAATAGTATCTTCTAATCCTCTTTCTTGAATTCTTTCAAGTAATTTATGAAGCATATCTAAATTATGTCCAGAGATTAAAATCCCTTTTCCTTCAGCTTTGTTTTGAGTTACAGTTACAGGAGTTGGTACACCAAGTACATTTGTATGTCCACCACTTAATAAATCCATAACTTTTACACCAGCTTCACCAACTTTCATAAGTTGTTGAATATGTTCGTTAAAGTTAAAGTTTACATTTGTAAGTGTGAAATATAAAGTTTCACTCATTACATCATCAACTTCGATTAATGTTTTTAAATCATCAGCATTTGGATTCATATCAATAAGTTCTCTTGCATGTTCTCTATATGCAGATAAACCTTTTAATCCAAATACCATTAAATCTTGTAATCTTGATTTAGTTGCAGTTTTACCACATGTTCCTATTTCTTGACCATGAGCACCACAACCTTCTGGCATACTCATTTCACATTGATAACAAAACATTTTTGGATGACAATCTTTTTGACTACATTCTTTACTATTTCCACCACCTAAAAAATCAAATAAACCCATTTCGTTCTCCTTATTTTTGTTAATTTATTTTGTGTATTGTATAAAGAATATAAAATGATGTCATTGATTATAATCAAGAAATGAATATTTTTTTTAAAATTTAATATAATTTCCCTTAATTTAAGTATTTATTACTATAAATATTTATATATTTTTTTATAAATAGGCCCTTTTTTTGTAAGAATAGAAGAATATAGGTTTACTTCAAATTCAATTTTATACGAAAAATCTAAAGTTTTTAATTTTTCAAATAGTTTATCATCAAGTTGTTTTATTCTACATAAAGTAATATGAGGAGTGAAATTTTTTACATTTAACTGTTTTGCTATAGAATCTATATGAGGAGATATAGCTTTCATATAAAGAATTTTATTGTTAAAAATTCCAAAATCTTTAATTTCAATTTTTTCATTTGGAATATTTAAATCTATTTTCCAATTATCTGGATTATCATCTCCTATAAATTTATGAGTTAAATGAAGATTATACCCTTCTACCCATTTTCCTTGAATATAAGGAGATAATTTTTGTTTAATTATTTGATAAAAAGGTAAAGTTACTGGAGTAGCTATAAAAAGTCTCATTTATAGTTTTTAAGCTCTTTATAATATTTATTTATAAATTCATCTTTAGATAAATATCCAACTAAATTTTCAAGTTCTGTAGGATTGTTGTTTTCAAAATCAAGTTGCATTGATGTTTTTGAATCAAGTGGTAAATTTTTAGCTTGTTTGATAATTCTTGTTATCTCTTTATCTTCATCAAATTGAATTGGAGCTAATTTTATCATTCTTTTTACAAATTCAACTACTTCATTTTCTTTATTATCTACAATCCATCTCATACTTTTTTTATAATAACTTGTAAGAGTAGCAAATGTAGCAATAAATAGATATTTTTTCCAAATATCGCTATCAATATTCTCACTTGATTTTACTTTCAAATCACAATTACTAAAAAGTTTATCTAATTTTTCATCTTTTTCATAACATAAATAAAAAGTATCAGTTTTTTTATTTATTACATTAATATCTTCTTTATGAGAAACGATATAAATACACCCTTTTTTTAGATTAAACTCTTTTAATTTTTCAAAATGCCCTACTCCATTTAAAAGTGGTAAAACAATAGTATTTTGATTTGAATGTTTTTTTAATATAGGAATAATATCATCTAAATGGTAAGCTTTTGTAGCAATAATTATAATATCATAAATACCTTGTAATGTAGTTTTTAAGCAAATACTAAATTCTTCTACACCTGTAATTTTTAGTCCGTTTTTTTTAATAAACTCATTAGTTTTAGGAGTAGCAAAAAGAGTAGTGTCTAAATTACATTTAGCAAATTTAGCTGCTAAATATCCACCTACTCCACCAGCTCCTATCACTAAAATTTTCATTAAAATTTATCCAAAAATTTCTTGATATTTTTAGCTGCTTGACGAATTCTTTTTTCATTTTCAATAAGAGCTATTCTTACATATCCTTCACCATAAGCACCAAATCCAATTCCAGGAGATACTGCTACTTTCGCTTCAGTAAGAAGTCTTTTTGAAAATTCTAAACTCCCCATAAATTGACATTTTTCTGGGATTTTTGCCCAGCAAAACATTGTTGCATTATTTTTATTTATTTCCCATCCTGCATGAGCAAAACTTTCAAGTAATACATCTCTTCTGTGTTCATAATTAGCTGTAATCTCTTTTACACAATCTTGAGGACCATTTAAAGCTACAGTTGCTGCTACTTGAATAGGAGTAAACATTCCATAATCAATCCAAGATTTATATTTTTGAATAGCACCGATTAAAGTTTTATTTCCTACTATAAATCCTACTCTCCATCCAGCCATATTATAGCTTTTACTAAGAGTAAAACTCTCAACTGCTACATCTCTTGCACCTTTTGCTTCAAAAATAGACGGTGTTTTATATCCATCAAATGTAATATCTGCATAAGCAATATCACTAATTACCCAAAGTTCATTCTCTTTTGCAAAATCAACCACTCTTTGATAAAACTCTTTTGTAACAGTTACTGTAGTTGGATTATGAGGAAAATTAACTACTAAAAATTTCGGTTTTGGCACTGATTCAATCATAGCTTTTTCTAAATCTTCAAAAAATCTATCTTCATCAAGTTCATATTTATCATTATAAATAAGTTCTGTTTTTCTTACACTCGCCCCTGCAAGCATAAAAGCATATGAATGGATAGGATAAGTTGGATCTGGTACAATAGCTACATCTCCTACATTTGTAACAGCTTGTGCTAAATGAACATAACCTTCTTTACTTCCCATAGTAGCTACTGCTTCTGTTTCTGGATCAAATGTTACATTATATCTATCTGCATACCAATTTGTAATAGCTTCTCTAAGTTTATAAATCCCTTTACTTACACTATATCCATGAGTTTTTGGTTTTGTAGCTGATTCTATAAGTTTATCAACTATATGTTTTGGTGTCATACCATCTGGATTTCCCATAGAAAAATCAATTACATCTTCACCAGCTCTTCTTGCTTGCATTTTTAAATCATTTACAACAGCAAAAATATAATTTGGTAATCTTTCTATTCTTTCAAATTCGTTCATTTTAATCCTTTTACTATAATTCCTCTTTTAAAATTCTCTGCACTATAAATATCTGTAATTTTTATATATTTACATCCGGCGGGAATCTTTAGAGTAAGATTTGTTGTTTTTTGATTTATTTTTACATAATTTAAAATATTTAATTTTTCATCATAAAACCAAACACTTGGATGCCAATAATCTATTTTTCTAGTTTTTATAGATATTTTAGAATAATTATCATTATTATCTATCCAATAAACACCATTTGCATTAATATAATTAGCATTATCATTTGTTAAAAAATGTGCTTTTTTCATAATAATATTATTACATGTTATTTGATAATTATATGATTGATCTTTTCTAAAAACATCATTCACTTTACATCCTCTAGATTCTATCTCATTAATAAATGATATAGGGTCTATATAATGTTCTGATTTAAACTCTATATCTAATTCAAATGTATTTCCATTTTTAATAATATTAACTGGATAAAAATAATAATAACCAAGTGATATTAATGTATCATTTAATATTTTAGTATTTACAATATTTTCATTATCTTTAAAAATAAATTTTGTTTGAATTAATTTAGCTTCATTAAAAAATAGATCTAATAAACCATTGTTTTTTAATTTTGTTACAATATTTTTTATTGAATTATTATTATCTACAAAAATTTTATCTAATAATTTATTATATGTTTGAAATTTTTCTTCACCCATTAGATTTTCTACTTTTTTATTTTCAAATCCAAAAGATAAAGATAATAAAATTAATGTAATTATTAACTTTTTCATTCAAGCTCTTTTAATTTTTTTGTAGTTATATTCATTTCACAATTATTTATAATAACTCTAACAACTTTTCTAGTATTTGGTTCTAAAACATTATCTCCACATTTTAATTTTACCATACCATGTCCAAATTTAATAAAAATCTTTTTGTTAGTAGCACTATTATTTATTTCATGTGATGTTAAATATTCTTTTGATTTTAAACTATCTAAAAATGTAATTCTAAACCAAACTTTTTCTATTGGTATTATTGATAAAGTCATATTCTTATCAAGTTTAACAATATTATTTGTTTTATTTTCATCTTTTATAATAGTTAAATTTGTTTCATTTGTTTCATCAATAATATTTGTAGAATTGTTTTTTTCTATATTATTTATTACAGTAATATTATCTTCTACAATATGTTTATTTTCTTTTTGTTGTTTATTATTTATATAATATATAATTCCACCAATCATAACAATTAATAAAACAACAATTATATATATTTTAAAACCACTATTATTATCCTCTTTTTTTATTTCACTTTTCTCATTTTTTTCTTCTATTTTAGATATATTCTCAGTTTGCATAAATATATCAATTTCCTCTTTTAATTTAGAAAAATCGTATTCAGGATACTCAGTTTCTAAAATTGTAATAAACCCCTTTAATTTCACTTTTTCAATTTTTTCAAATTGATGATTTAACAATTTCTCCAAAATAATAGGAGAAAGATGTGTTTTGTGTGAAATTTCTTGTATTGAATACTTCTGTACTAATTTATCCATTCCAAATCCTATCCATCAAAATCGCCCCAGCTACACTTACATTTAGACTATCAAAATTTCGTTTCATTTCTATAGATATAACTTCATCTAATTTTTGTCTAACTCTTTTTGATAATCCTTCCCCTTCGCTCCCCATAACAAGTGCTGTTTTTTCAGCTTTTTGAATAGAATGTTTTCCATTCATATCAGCACCTACTATTATAAATCCATTAGTTTTAAGATCATTAATTACATCTAGTATATTTTTAATGACTAAAATAGGCATATCAATGGCTGCCCCCGCACTCATACGAATAACATGTTCCCATTTTAATTCATTTATACCAGTTACAATTATAGTATCAATCCCAAAACTATATGCAGTTCTAATAATTGCACCAATATTACCCATATCTGTAATATTATCTAAAATAACTACAGATTTTAACTCCTTTATATTCTTACTTTCTTTTGGTGTAAAATCTATATCAAGAAAATATCCCTGATGATTTCCCCCTCTTGACAAAGCTTGAGCTTTTTTGTTATCTGCTATTTTAATAGGTATATTAAATTTTTGTAATTTAGCAAACTCTTTTTTGTCAAGTTTTTTAGAAAGTATTATTTCTTTGGTAATATTTTTATGATTTTCTAAAATATAATAGAAAATTCTTTTTCCATAAACTATCATAAACGATATTTTATCATAAATTTATAAGTTCGTTATATATTTCTTTAGTAGATTTTGTAGAAATTTGGCTTAAAAGTTTAGCTTTCTCTTTTGGATGTAGTTTTAGAGCTAAAATATCATCATAAGTAAATGTCAAAACATCATTTTTTTCAGTTTTATCTATTATAACTACCCATTCACCTTTTGTATTATTAAGATTAATATTTTTAACTTCATCTTTTATAAAAGTTTGATACATTTTTGTAAGTTCTTTTGCAAAAAAAACTATTCTATTTGGTATCTCTTTTTTTAATTCAGATAAAAGTTTTTCTATTCTATGTGGAGATTCATAAAGTATAGCAATTTTATCATGATTTATTACATTATTTAATTTTTTTTCTCTATCTTTACCTTTATGTGGTAAAAAACCAAAAAAAGTAAATTCACCTTCAAACCCACTTGCTACAAAAGCTGTAAGTAAAGCATTTGCACCAGGAATAACATCATATTTAATATTATTTTCTTGAGCGAATTGAATAAGTTTACTTCCAGGATCACTAATTCCTGGCATACCAGCATCACTTACATAAACTACATTTTTATCAAAAATAGAAACATCAATTTTAGAAATTATTTCGTTTTCATTATGAGAATGCATAGCAATAAAAGTTTTGTTTAAATCAATTTGAAGTAGGCTTAAAAGTTTTTTTGTAACCCTAGTATCTTCACAAAATACTATATCGGCTTCATTAAGGGCTTCAATAGCCCTTTTTGAAATATCGGAAAGATTTCCGATTGGAGTTGGAACAAGTGTGAGCAATTATTTAATTCCGTATTTTTTCTTAAATTTATCTACTCTACCACCTGCACTAATTTGTTTTTCATTTCCTGTATAGAATGGATGACATTTATCACATAATTCGATTCTTAAAGTATCTACATTTGTATAAATTTCAAAACTATTCCCACATGCACAAGTTACTTGACAAGGAACATATGTTGGATGGATATCTTTTTTCATTTTAATTTTCCTTTTTAAAAAAATTTGTGCGAAATTCTATCAAAATTTCAAAATAAAATCAAATTTTTTATTATCTTTACTAAACTTCAACCTTACAATGACTTTTTGGAGTTTCCCAAAATTCTATAGAAATCACTTCAACTCCAAGTTTTTCCATTTTTTTTCTAGCTATTTCTAAAAGCCATGCTGAGATATTTTCACTAGTTGGTACAAAATCTACCACAACCATACCTTCATATTTTTCAATTAAAGCTTGGTTTTGAATATTATTTAAATTACACAGCCAATATCCTTCTTCAAAATAAAAAAACTTTTCTTCATCAAACTTATCATCTTTTGTATAATGACTCATCAAATCAAAAAAAAGTGGATCATTTCTATCAATAATAAATTTATGATCTAAAACAGTATCAAGCCAATTTTTAAACCAATTAAGATGTTTAAAATCTGTAACCATACCATTTTCTAATTTTTCAGCTTTTAAATAAATTTTTATTTTCCCTTGATGTCCATGCAAATGACGACAAGCAAGACAACTATCTAAACTAAACTCAGCATTTAGCTTTTGTGACCATACACGATGACCATAACAAAAATCAAATTGTTTATCTATTATCCACTTCATACTATCCCCTATATTTTGGTGGAATTAAATCTGGATTTGTTTTAAATTCACCACTTACATAAATAGTAGTAGTCCCACTTCGTATGTCACAAGCACCACGATATGCAGTACATCCATGTTTTAGATTAAAAAGCCCTACATATACACTATCAGTTTTAAAATTTTCTTCTATTTTTGTAGCTATATATTTAGTCAAATCCTCTTGAAGCCACCCTCTTCTTGCACACCAATTAACAAATCTATTTATTTTAGATATTCCACCTAAATATTCTCTTGGAATATATCCTATTACAATAAAAGAATCATCATCAAAATAATCTTCTCCAAATCTTATAAAATGATGAGAACATACAGCATTTAAATCTGTTTTTACAAAAACTGGATTATGATTATCA
>Ga0256828_1001347_pt1 | contig 15353 bp, 16 predicted proteins | sample CV88metaG_FD_185993 | JGI IMG/M metagenome (GOLD analysis project Ga0256828, IMG submission 185993) | Hydrothermal vent microbial communities from East Pacific Rise, Pacific Ocean - CV88 | ecosystem: Environmental > Aquatic > Marine > Hydrothermal vents | place: Pacific Ocean: East Pacific Rise...
AATTTATTACAGAACTTTAAAAGCATACTAAATGTATAATATAGTTACAATTTGAAACATATAGGATTAAATTTTGTCTGATATAACACTTGTACTTTTAGGAGCAGGAAACTCTACTAGATTTACTTTACCCGTTAAAAAACAGTGGCTTTATAGTGATGATAAACCACTATGGCTACAAGTCGCAAATAGTTTTAAAAAGATGAATATCTTTAAATCTATAATCATCGTATCATCTCAAAGAGATATTGACTATATGAGATATTTTAGTGACTCTTATCGCTTTGTAGTTGGTGGAAGTAGCCGACAAGCTTCACTTAAAAATGCTCTCTCTTATGTAGATAGCTCTTATGTTATGGTAAGTGATATAGCTAGATGCTGTACACCTAAAGAGATGATAGATAGGATTATAGAGGCAAAAGAGAAAGCTAGTTGTATCGTACCTACACTAAAAGTAACAGATACTCTATATTTTAAAGATGCTCCCATAGATAGAGAAGAGGTAAAAATCATACAGACACCTCAACTGAGTGTAACATCTCTACTCAAAAAGGCTTTAGAGAGTGAAGTTGAATTTACAGATGACAGTTCAGCAATCTCTAGTTTGGGCGAGAAGGTATTTTTTGTAGAGGGGGATAAGTTAGCTCACAAACTTACCACAACCAAAGATTTACAATACCTTCCATGTCTCAAAGCCCCAAAAGATATAAATCTTGTAGGTTTTGGGATAGATACTCACCCATTTGAAGAGGGTAAGAGTATGGTTTTATGTGGAGTTGAGATAGAGAGTGATTTTGGTTTTAAGGCTCATAGTGATGGTGATGTGGCTATACACTCTATTATAGATGCTATACTTGGAGCTTGTGGTATGGGTGATATTGGTGAGTTATATCCAGATAGTGATAGTAGCTACTCAAACATAGACTCTAAGATACTATTAAAAGATACAATATCAAGGGTTAATTCATTTGGTTTTGAACTGATAAATATAGACTTAACCATAGTAGCACAAAAACCTAGATTAAACAGATACAAAGCCACGATGAAACACTCTTTAGCAAAGATTTTGAATATAGCTCCTAACTTTATCAATATCAAAGCGACAACATCAGAGAAGTTAGGTTTTATAGGAAGAGAAGAGGGTGTTACCGTACATAGTGTAGCAAATGTAAAATATTTTAACCATAAAGAGATTGGACAATGAAGATAACAATAGTAGAAAATGAACTATACTTAGCTCAAAGTATATCAGCAAAGTTAGTAGAACACGGATATGAGTCAGAGATTTTTAGCTCTACAAAAGAGGCTATGAGTACACAATCTGATATCTATCTACTCTCAACAAATATACCTGGGCAAAATATACTCCCACTTATTGAGAAAAACAGAGATAAAATTGTAATCTTAATGGTAAATTATATCAATAACGATACAGTAGGAGAACCTCTAAAAAAAGGTGCTAAGGACTATATCGTTAAGCCATTTATGATTGAAGAGTTACTAAGAAAGATAGAACACTATCAAGAGTATCAAGAGTTAAAAAGAGAAAATCAACTCTACAAACAGTATATACAAAACCAACTAAAAGAGATAGAGACAAACTTCAACATAGATGATATACCTATATGTAGTGTGATAGAGACTAACTACCAAAAGGCTGTTGATAAGATTATATTTGAGTATGTATCAAAAGCTAAAAAAACACTCTGTATCGTATCGATAGACTCTGATGATTGGCAAGATACGATAAGAGAGAGTTGTGATATGTTACTATATATCACCGATATTCATCTACTTAAAAAGAGTGAGAAAGATATCCTGCTTAATCTACTCAACTCCAAAGAGTTTATCATCTCTACAACTGTACCATTTGAGTCTAATCTCACCACTATATCCATCAAAACAGAGTCAAAGTTGTATGACCAAAATGAGATATTAACAATCGATGACTATGTGAAATATATAGTCAATAACTTCCAATACAAGTTTCCAGATACAGAGCTTAGTAAAAAGCTTGGTATATCAAGAAAAAGCTTATGGGAAAAAAGGAAAAAATATGGACTCTTCAAGAAAAAATAGAACACTCTATATAGATACAGAGGCTCTCTCAACTTTAGCATTGGTTCAAGCTGGACTTATATCTCCTGTAACTGAACTTATGGATTCTAAAACAGCAAAGAGTGTAGATAAGCTAAAAACATTCAAAGGAGTACCTTTTCCTTTCGCTTTTATCTTAGCACCAAAAGGTGAGCAGAACCATCAAGTACTCTCTAGTGCCAAAAGAGGTGAAACATTAGATTTGATAAATCAAAATCAAAAAGTTGGTGAGTTAGTAGTTGATGAGACATTTGAGATTGACCCTAAAGAGAGATTGCGAAATATCTATGGAACAGATGATATATCTCACCCAGGTGTAAAAAACACCATAGCAAGACTAGGAGAGATAGCAGTTAGTGGGAAGTATAGTGTAAATTATCCTATCATCAATGACAACATCAACAGAATTGGACAGATGATTCAAAAAACGGGTGCTAGAACTGTATCGGCTATAATGTTAGCAGCCAATCCACTAAACCGTGCGCACGAGAGAATGATTAGACAAGCTATTAGCGATAGTGACTTGTTGGTTATTTTTCTAAGAAAACCGTTTACAAATAAAGGGTTAAGATATGATATAAGATTTAATGCCCTATCTCGATATATAGACAACTTTATACCAAGAGGTAAAGTTATAATCATTCCATTTGAAAACACATATATCTTTGCTGGATACAATGAGCTTATACTAGATGCCCTACTTGCTAAAAACTACGGTTGTGATAAACTTCTTATCGGTAAAAACCATGGTGGATTGGGGTTATATTATGATAAAAATAGACTAAACTCTATATTTGACCACTGTAAAAATATGGACTTAGCAATTCAAACTGTTGATGAGTATGTCTATTGTGATACATGTAAAACACTTGTAAGCACACAGACTTGCCCACACGGACAACACCACCATGTTCACTACCACTCACCATCTATTCTAAAGCTGATAGAAGCTGGTGTAATCCCTCCTCCTATACTCGTAAGAAAAGAGGTATCGGCAAATATAATGGCTTCTCTATTTCCAGATAGATTTAGTAATCTTCAAGAGATGCACTACTCACTAATGCCTGGTTCTGGACTGCTTGAGCAACAGAGTGAAGAGCAGTTTTATCTGAAGTTGATAAAACTATATCAAACATCATCATTAACATAAGGATAGAGATGAATAGCGAAAAAATTTTAACCATATTTAATCTAAACAAGCACCCCTACTCTAGGATTATCGGGGCGACTCTTAGTATAGTATTGGGCTTTAGTATCATATATCTTTTAGGTAGCATATCTACTCTTTTTATGCTCTCAATACTTATTATGATTTTTACGATTTTTGAATCAAGTAAATTTTGTAAAGAGAGTGTAGCTAGATGTGATGAAATTCTACTAGATAGCGTCTTAGGTGGATTTTTAGCACTTGTATTTGCCCTATCAAATCAAGAAGTATTAAAATCAGATATAACTATCATACTAGCTACAACTACTGCTCTTGTAGGCTATATCGCTATGGATAGATATAAACCATCAACTATCGGGTGGCTCAAACGAAATATCAACGGAGCATTAGGTATCGTACTAAGTAGCACTCTAGCTGGTATTGCTGGTGGATTTATCAGTATTCTTATGATGAAGATTTTAGAAAAGTTTATATAGATAGATTGAAAAAGCAACTCCAAGAGAAAAACTATCTCATAGATGAAATATATAAAGCCTTTGGGGATATTGAGTTTCCTATACATTGTGGATTACAAGGAGCTTTGGCAAAAGATGAGTGGATTGATGATGACATAGAGATAGCAAAAATCACTCAAGAAAAAGATATAAAAGGTAAATGGTGGGAGATACCTTATAGAGAACTTGACAATATCCACCTGGCTCAATGTTATCTTGATGCCAAAGGTGTGCTATTTTATCTACCTGCTTTTTTACTCTATCTATTGAATGATAAGAGCAAAAGGAAGTATCACGCTCTACTAAGTTGGCTAAATCCACCAAACCAACTAGATGATGAGTATGAGCTATACCCTTATTTTATAGAACAGTTTTCACTATTAAATAAGTCTCAAAAAGATGTATCAATCAAAGTGCTAAAGTATATAAAAAGATATATAATCAATCCTAAAGATACCATCACACAACAAGAGATAGAAGAGATACTAAAGAATAAATTTTGGCAAAATTAAGTAGTTATAATCTAGATTGATGGATTATAACTCTGTTTGATTATACCACCTTTTGATGTAGTATAACTTTACTATCACTAGGAGTAAAATCTCTCTTATCCTTAGTAACATCATAAGCGATAACATAAATCTCATCACCACTTTTTAGATAGTTTTTCTCACCAAACTCAGCATAAGCCGTAGCACCAATAGTAATCAACGCCTCTTTTGGATAACCACACGCTTTGATGTGTTCATAGATATTCTCAAGTGGGCCAAAATCCTCTTGATTATTCATCTTATCTATCATCCAATCTTTAAGTTTAGTATAGAAGTAGCTATATCCAACTAAAGGAGCATCTACACCATACTCATACACTTGTCCATCTCTAATAGCATAAGATGCCAAGTGGTAGTTATCCATAACTCCACCATCTTCAAACTTATCTATATCTATCCACTTATTGCCTATACCTTTTGAGTTTATACCCCAAGATTTTTTCTCAGAGATTTTTTTAGCTCCCTCTTTACGGATAGTACAGTCATTAAATGTTGTAAATTTTTTAATATCCAAATCAACAATCTTTTTATCATCATCATAGACAATATGACAGTAGATAGCTATCTCAGGCTCTAACTGAGCATTTGCTTCATAGCTTGGTAGGTTCAATATATCTGTACCGATATTGTAAATACCTAAAAAAGTATCACTTTTTGGTAAGTAAAAAGGAAACATTCCCTTTGGAGCATTTGGCTCTTTGGTTACAACATCTACAAAATCACTCACTTCACCAGCTTGTTCTAAATGGTGAGCAAAATTACCAGCAATACCCAATCCAATAGCACTAGATAAATCCATAATTAATACCTTTATATATAAAATGTAGAGTTGATTATATCAAATTTTAATTAAGTAGATAGAAGATATATCCTGACAAAGCAGGATATATGTAGATTATTTATTATTAGCAACAGCCTCTTTTAATGTTTTACCAAATTTAAACTTTGGTGCTGTATGTGCTGGTTTTGTATATTTTTTATCAGTCCCTGGTACTGTACCACTCTTCTCTGCTACTTCTACTGTTGAGAATGAACCAAAACCAACTAAAGATACGCTATCTTTGTTTACTAAAACTTCTGTTACAGAATCAGTAAATGCCTTTACTGCTCTCTCTGCTGCTGCTTTACTATCAAAATCACCATTTTTTTGTACTAACTCTACAAACTCTGCTTTTGTCATTTTTCTTCCTTTATCAAATATTGGTTATTTCATTATAACATAAATACATATTAAAAATAATTTATTTATCTTATAAAATTAAAAAATACTTAACAAATCTACATAAAGTATCGCAAAATAGGAGTAGATAGAAGAAATATTATAGAAGTATAATAATTATTGTGAGTTATATATGGTGCGACAGGAGGGATTTGAACCCTCACACCACGAAGGCACTACCCCCTCAAGATAGCGTGTCTACCGTTCCACCACTGTCGCAAAAAAAAAGATGATAGAGAAAAACTCTATCATCTTGGATTACTCTTATGATTAACCGATGAATGGGTTAGCATAAAGAGCGATAAGAGCAATAACAAGTGTATAGATAACTTGTGCTTCAATCATCGCAAGAGCAATAAACATAGTAGTCATTAGTTTACCACCAAGACCTGGGTTTCTAGCTGTACCAGCGATTGTAGCAGCAGCTGTATGACCCATACCGATAGCTCCACCAAGAGCAGCAAGACCAAGACCAACACCAGCAGCAACTACTGAGTAAGCTTTAATCATAGATTCACCTTCACCAGCGAAAGCAAAAGCACCAAGTGCTAAGAAAAGTAAGAAAAACTTTTTCATTTTATATCCTTAAAAATAATTGATTTTAAGTCTCATCGACTGTCCTCTAAGTCTGTTCGGATAGCGTAAACAGTATAAACTGCCAATCTACACATAAATGCGATAGATTTCCCTACTTATCACCTAGACAAACGCTAAAATTATATCTAAAAGATATTAAAGATAGTTTAGATATTTTCTATATGTATTTAGAATAGCTTTAAATCTAGCCTTAAAGATAATCTTTTGAATATCTAACCCCTCATCTCCACTATCTATCAAACTCTTCATCTCTTTTAGAGTCTCTATAAACTTAGTAGAACCCAAGATTATCGCATTATCCATCAGAAGAGATAATTTCTGTTGAGCATTTGCCCAATCTCCACTATCTAAAAGATATACAATCTCATCTTCATAGTTTTCAAAAGAGCTAACAAAATTTCTAATCTTATCTTGATTAATTCCATCAGTTTTAAAGCCTAAAATCTCAGCTTCTCTATCAAAATCCAACTCATTTTTTCTATTGTCAAGGTATATAGACATAACAGTAAAGAGTTTATGAATATCTAAAGGTTTTGTCAAGAAAGCATTTGCTCCAGCTTCAAACATTTGAGCTATCTCTACTCCTGAAGTGAAAGCTGTAACTGTAACTATTGGCAAAGTTTTATTATCTATACTCTCTCTAATGATAGTTGTAGCTTGGATACCGTCCATAATCGGCATACTAATATCCATCAAAACTAAATCATATTGTTGTTTTTGTGTGATAATCTTTTCAACAGCCTCTTCACCATTGTTTGCTACATCTATATCTGTATTTAAGTTTCTCAATACATTCAATAGAATTTTTTGATTGATTTTATTATCTTCAACAATAAGTATCTTAGAGCCTTTAAAATACTCAAAAGAGAAAGGTTCAATCTCTTCTGTTGGAGGTATAGGCTCTTTATATAAAACTTTTTCAGGAGCTTTAATAGCTGGTTTCTTAACTACCTTCTCCTCCTTTACAGGCTCAGTAGCATCGAGCTTAGCACTGTTTGTATCATCTACCTTTTTACTCTGAGATACACTCTTTTCTTTCACAGAAGAGTCATACTTTTTCTCTTTGCTTGGTAAATCCATATCAAGCTTATAATGCTCCTCTTTCTTCTTACCTTTTTTTGATAATATCACCAATAAAAGTATAATGACTACCAAAATAATAGCACCTATGACATACCCACTTGAAAACGAAACTTCTGTACCCATTTGACCTCTTTTTATAATGATATACAAATATAATATTAAAAATTATATTATACTATGCTAAATACTCAGGTGTTGCCAACTCTACTTTTTTACCATTTTGCTCCATAACAACAACTACAACATCATCACCCTCATTATACAAATCATAAAGATTATTTATCCTTCTCTTTGAGACTTTAGATATATGTAAAAGAGCATCAAAACCATCAGGCATCTCTACAAACATACCAAAATCAACTATTTTTTTGATTTTTCCTTTATACTCTTTACCTATCTCATACTTCATCTGCTCTTTAACAGGGCTACTTGCGATATTTTCAATATGTGCTTTAGCAGCTTTTACCTTATCAGCACACTCACCTGAAACTTTAACTCCACCATCATTTCTATCTATATCAACAGTAACTTCAAATTTTTCGATAATGTCACGAATAGTAGCACCTGCTTTACCGATAATATCACCTATCTTACTAGGGTTAATCTTGAAATGTTCTGTTTTTGGAAGAGCTTGACTCTGCTCGATATTCTCTTCAGCATCTCTCATAATATTTAAGATATGCTCTCTACCTCTTGATGCTTGATATAGTGCCTCTCTAAGCACCTCTATATCGATACCACCGAGCTTAATATCCATCTGCATAGCAGTAATACCATTTGATGTACCAGCTACCTTAAAGTCCATATCTCCATCATGGTCTTCTAATCCCATTATATCACTAAGTATCGCATATTTACCATCTTGACTAACCATACCCATAGCGATACCAGCAACCAAATCAGTCATATCAATCTCAGCACTTCTCATAGCCAAAGCTCCACCACAAATTGTAGCCATAGATGAAGAACCATTACTCTCTAACACCTCCGAGACTAATCTAATAGTACCATCAAAATTTATATCAATAGTCGGTTCTAATGCTCTTTTTGCCAAATTACCATGCCCTAACTCTCTTCTACCTGGAGCACCGATAAATGATGCCTCTCCTACTGAGTAACCAGGGAAGTTATAATGAACCATAAAGTTCTCATTTTGCGTCTTTTTATCAGTGATTAACTCATACATTTGAGCATCTTTTTTATCACCTATTGTAGCTGTGGCTAAAACTTGAGTCTGTCCTCTAGTAAATAGACAAGAGCCATGAACTGATGGTAAGATATTTGTCTCGATAGATATAGGTCTTACCTCTTCAAGCTCTCTACCATCTGCTCTTACTCTCTCATTTAGTATCATATCTCTTACGATAGAGCGTTTATATCTATCTAAAACTTTTGAGATTAAATCTTTATCACACTCTCTATCTTGAGCTTTTAAATCAGCCTCTATCAACTTTCTTAACTTCTTAAGCTCACTTGAGCGTTCACTCTTTGCCATATGAGAGATAGCATCTCTAGTTTGTTGCTCATAATTGCTCTGGATATACGAGTATAACTCCTCATCTATATTATCAGATACAATCTCTAACTCTAGTGGCTCTTTTACATAAGGAGCAAAGCTACTCTCATAAGCTTTTGTAGCACTCTCTATACTCTTAGTAGCCAAATCGATAAGCTCAATCATCTCATCATCACTTATCTCATTACTCTCTTGATGTTCAAGAATGATAGCATCTGGTAAAATAGGCTCAGTAGAGATAACATCAACATCATCAACAACTTCAGAAGCTACACTTCTCATCTCAATCATCAACACATCACTACCACTACCAACAACAAGTAAATCCAATGTACTCTCTTCTTGTTGAGATAGTGTAGGGTTTAGGACAATATCTCCAGCAATTTTCCCTACTCTTACAGATGCTATCGCTTGTGATATAGGTATATCTGATACATATAGAGCTGATGAAGCAGCGTGAAGAGCAGCCACTTGCATATCCACTTCACTATCACTACTTACTACCATCACTGTTATAGTTACAGGGTAGTGAAAACCTTTTGGAAACAGTGGTCTTAAACTTCTATCAACAATTCTTGATGTCAATGTCTCAAAATCACCTGGTTTTGTCTCTCTTTTGATAAAACCACCTGGTATCTTAGCAGCAGCATAAGCCTTTTCTATATACTGGACAGTCAAAGGTAAAAAATCTTCATCAACAGCCTCTTCATCAACAGCTACGGCTGCGATAAGAACAGCTTTTCCTTGTCTATACATAACAGCACCACTTGCCTGTTTTGCTATACTATCAAACTCATAACTCTCATTTAAATTATTTAAATCTATCTCTACTATATGTTTTTCCATTATTTTTCCTTATTCAGTTATCTCATTATATCTTTTATTCGCATAAAATTCCATCATATCTACAATCTCTTTGAACTCTATTGGCTTAAAATCTTTAAAATAGTACTCAACCGATATATAATGCTCTATTGGATATGAGCAAAACACACCATCACACACTGTTAAAAGATTGTGATATACAGACTTATCTAGTATCGGTGTAACGATATATACATTTTTTGCTCCTCTTGATATGACAGATTTTAGTGCTACCATCATAGTAAGCCCACTCTCAACACACTCATCTACCAAGATGACATCTCTACCATCTAAATCTACAAGCTTCTGCCCTTTTCTATATCTATAAACATAGGATATAACTCTATCTTCATACATATCTTGTGCCTTAGCATATACAAAATCTTCACTAATATCAAATGAGTCAATCAAAGCCCTATTCATCACAACCTCTTGTGTCTCCGAAATCATAGCGATTTTTACCTCATCATTATTTGGAGCATTGATAGGCTCAGTTAGTAGTATATCCATCATAGTATCCAACTCTCTAGCTAAAGCATTGGCAAAATAGACACCCCCTTCACTAACACCTATCACAACAGGTTCTAAAGATTTAAACCTCTCAATATCGATACTATCTAACATCTTTTTTACAGCATCTTCTCTATCTAAAAAAAAATCACTCTCCAAAGCGTTTGGCATAATAAACTCCCCCATACTGTTGTTGTATCTCATCATCATCAAAAGAGTATCTAAAATTCTCTATATAATCCATTAATACCCCATAAGCACTATTTAACTCCTCTTGAACATCTTGACTACCTCCCAAATCGGGGTGACTTTTCTTTGATAAGTATCTATACTGTTTTTTTATATCATCTTTTGTTATCAAGTTTGGTAACTGAAGCACATCTAAAGCATTTCTAATCTTATCAGAGTAGTTATCTATCATAAAGATGCCCCAAGAGTAGCAAACGGTTTGAAGTTCATCATCAGATAGAAGCTATTTTGAGTATCAGAACCATCTGGTCTAGGTATAATCTCCTGCTTTAACTTCAAAGATATATCCCAACAATCTTGCTGATACTTAGCACCTATACTCCACTGCTTACTAGATGAGTTATCAAGATTATAACTCAATGCCCCATTAAAGTTCCAATGCGTATCATATCTATAATCAAAATCAAAACTTATCTCATTTGCCTTATCTAAATCATCTCTATCTTCATCACCCAAAATATCCCTGTAAGTGTGCCATAAAGAGAACTCTAACTGATTATCACTATAAGTTATCCTAGATGAAGACTCTCGTATTTTAGAGAAGTGGTATGAGTATTTCATCTCATTATAAAAACTCCACCTACCCATCTCATATCTCATCTCATTTTCCAAATCAGCCCACCTATAATCTCTAGTAGCTGTTCTGTTTTTATAGTATATTTGAGATAAGCGTTGGTAGAACTTCAAATTCATCTTATCATCATAAAAGTATTGCCCAAATGATAGTTTAAAATGCTCTTGAGTATCACATAGATTAAAGAGTTCTCTCTGCTCAGGAGTTAAAGATGATATAGCTACTGGTGAGTTATCACTAAAAGTTGAGTCTATATACTCTAATGATGGTTGGATTGTATGTGTATAGTTCTCATACGACTTAGTCAAATCAGAAAATAGTTTTAAGTAGTGAAAACCACTAATATTTTGAAACCTATCATACTCAAAATCACCTCTACTATAAAAAAGCTTTGTATAGTAGAAATCTTCACCGATAGATAAGCCTAGATACTCATCAAACATAGTTAGAGTATATTCGACAGGTATATGTATAGTTACATCATCTAAATTTACACCATCTTTTCTGTAAAAATTGCTATACCCCATATCTACACTATATGTCAAATTATCAATGAAAAGTTTAGAGATATACTTATGAAGAGAGAGTGAAGGAAGTATCTGAAGAGTTTTATCTTGCTCAACATCATCTCTTGTATCTATAAAGTATTTGGCATTTAGCCCAAAATAGTAGTCATTATTTTGTATATAGTAGTTTAGTTTTGACTCTTGAAGAGGAGTTTGCCCAAAATTACTAAAAGATGTCTTTTGTAAATTTAGATAGTCTATATCATTTAGATATATGGCATTGATATACAAACCATCACTATATCTATCACTCAAGTAGCTACTAAAAAGCTCTGATGAGTCATACTCAAACTCAAAACCGTAGTGGCTATCATCATTATCTTTATGTTCATCAGCATAAGAGGATTTATCTCTAAAGTATCCAACTCTCAAAGCTCCATTTGAGTTAGCAGAGTCAGCAAATCTCAAAGTAGCATACCCACCATAACTTCTTTTTGTTCTAACCTGTGGATTAAACTCTATATCTACATTTGGTGCTATCGCCCAAAATATCGGTTGCTCATACACAACTCCCTCATCTTTAGAGTATCCAAACAACGGAAATAAAAAACCTGAACTTCTTTGATTGTTTGTTGAAAATGCCAAGTATGGAGTATAAAATATCGGCTTATCAAGTAGATAAACAGTAGTATCATAGAGTTTCATATACTCTTTAGTTTTATCATACACAGCCTTATCAAATGCCATCTTCCATATAGGCTTTGATATTTCACAACTAGATAATGTACTCTTACCTACTGTATAGATATTTGAACTCTTTTTAGCCTTAGATGAACTTATCCATATATCATTACTACTTACTAAAAATAGCTCCTTAAACTCTATATCTGAGCTATTTAAATCGATAGTTATACTCTTAGCATCTTCTCTTAAACCGTTATTTGCGATAAGCTCTACTCTACCTAAGAGTTTTAAAATTTTGCTTTTTTTATTGTATATAGCTTTTGTCGCATAGATAAGAGAGTTTTGATAAAACACCTCAACACCATCTCTCGCGTAGATAAAGTCCCCCTTAGAGACTACCTCTTTGGCATTAACCTCCACTTTTGAGGTGGTGGAGTTTGCTTCTATGCTTGTAAGGAGTATTAGAGATAGAGCTAGTTTTTTAAACATTTACCACAACACAGTTTGATAGCTTATCGTGTAGTGTCTGTCTTTTAGCAGATACAAAAGCAAATAGAAACCCTACATAAAAAAGAACTTCACTAAATATTCTAACAGATGCTCTCCATAAAGATTGCCATAGTGATACTTTAGAGTAACTCCCCTCATCAACAACTCTTATCTTAGCGATATATTTTCCCAAAGTCATACCACTTTGCCATACTAAAATACCGTGATAGAGTACCTTAAGTGCTATAAATATAGGTAAGCTATCCATCACAAAAGCATCTAAGATAGCCTTTTGAGCCTCCAAAGAGGCACTACTTTTTGCCAACTCTTCAGAGATAACCATTAACTTATCATAAAAGATGATAATAATCAAAGTAGCAATCACGATATCATCTATCACAAATGCTAAAATCCTCTTTTGTAAAGATGCTATATCTTGGCTATCTTCTCTCATCTCATATCAACCTTATAGTGCCTGATAAGCTATATCTTTTCTATACTGCATACCATCAAACTCTACATTTGAAGCTAACTCATAAGCCCTATCTCTAGCCTCTTTGATACTATCTCCTTTACCTACACAAACAAGAACTCTACCACCAGTAGCATAAAGCTCTCCATCATCTTTACGACTCACACCAGCATACGAAATGTGTGTATTCTCAGGTATATCTTTGATAGTTATCTTAGCTGGAGTTGAACTCTTGTATGGGTAATCTTTACTAGCTACAACAACACCAACAGCATACTCATCATAAAACTCTATCTTAGCAGTAGCCAACTCACCCTTAGCAGCCTTATAGAAAAGCTCACTAGCTGGTGATTTAAGAAGTGGCATCAACTCTTCACACTCAGGGTCACCAAATCTTACATTATACTCCAATATGATAGGCTCTCCATCAACAACCATCACACCTATAAAAAGTACACCCGTAAAAGGCATACCCTCCTCCTCCATACCCTTTAGAGTAGGCTTGATAACTCTCTCATCTAACTTTTTATATATATCATCATTTACAAGTGGAGTTGGAGCATACGCACCCATACCACCCGTATTTGGTCCTTTATCATCATCAAGTAGTCTTTTGTGGTCTTGTGCTGCTGGAAGAACTACATAATCTTTACCATCACATATAGCAAAAACAGATAACTCATAACCATCTAAAAACTCTTCAACTACAACCTTACTACCAGCATCTCCAAATGAGTTACCACTAAGCATATCTTTTGTAGCCTCTTTCGCCTCATCGTATGATTGAGCTATGATTACACCCTTACCACCACAAAGCCCATCAGCTTTAACAACGATAGGAGGAGTAAGAGAGTCTATAAATTCACAAGCATCATCAAATGAAGCTGTCTCGATATATCTAGCTGTTGGAACATTGTGACGAGCTAAAAAGTTTTTCATAAATATCTTTGAACCCTCAAGCTGAGCAGCATCAGCACTCGGTCCAAATATAGTAAGCCCTCTACTCTTAAATATATCAACTACACCATCTACAAGTGGTGCTTCAGGACCAACGATAGTCAAATCAACCCCTCTACTCTCCACAAAATCAGCCAACTCATTGAAATCACTAATAGAGATATTCTCCCCTATCATATCCGTAGCACCATTGCCCGAAGAGAAGTATATCTTATCTACATTTTCATCACGACTCAAAGCCAAACCGATAGAGAACTCTCTTCCACCACTACCTATAATCAATATATCCATCGCTAAATACTCCCAAAAAAATTATTGCTATTTCATATCAATACCACGATACCTATAAGAAATAACAAATCCCAAGTGGCCGTTCTGCTTAAAGTCGGCCCTAATAAGCCAACGGTGTAGGAGAGAGCTTCTCTTTAGGGGTCGATTTCTCGCATCGCTAGATGCTCAAACGAAAAAGACCACACACCAAGAAGACTACATATCCCACTAAAGTTTAATGTTGGACCCCATATACAGTTGTCGAACCACTCAGGATAGACACAATTATAACTTATTTGTAATTAGAGTAGATTAAATCTCTAAAGCTTTTTGAATACAAGATGATATAAGTGGCTCAGATGCCACAAAATATCTAGCACCCTTTGGTAAATGTACCTTTGTAGCCTCCCCTATCACAACTGCTTTATAACTCATATCCCACTCAAAATTACGCAAAAAACACTCTATCGTAGATGGTGATGTAAATATAATGATAGAACCCTTGGGTGGATTATCACTCAAATCATAACATCTACATTTCGTCTCATATATGATTTGCTCTCTTAACTCTATCCCGTGCTTTGCCAAATATGCTTTTGAGTCAAATGAGATTTTTTTAGGACGGAGATAGAGTATATGACGATTGGCAAAAAGCTCCACGATATCCCTTGCTAAAACTTCACCGTAAAACTCCTTAGGCTGATATATCACCCTACCACCCAACTCCTCTATCTGCTTTTTAGTAGCCCCACCAATAGCGATAGAGTCTATACCCCTCCAAGAGCTATCTATACTATCAGCCCTCTTCACAGCCTCTTTAGATGTAAATATCAAAGTATCAACCCCATCAAGAGCCAAACTATCAGCAACCGTCTCAAACTCTATCATAGGCAAAGAGTTTATACCTTCAACAACTTTAGGCGAGAGTAGATATATATCAGACATACTTTTATCCATATTGATTTTTCACTATTATAACTCGAATAGCAATCCTAAAAGCTTAAATCTTTTTAGCGTAGAGCTTTTGGTAGGTCGGGGTATCCTTACCCCGAC
>Ga0256828_1001348_pt1 | contig 15334 bp, 10 predicted proteins | sample CV88metaG_FD_185993 | JGI IMG/M metagenome (GOLD analysis project Ga0256828, IMG submission 185993) | Hydrothermal vent microbial communities from East Pacific Rise, Pacific Ocean - CV88 | ecosystem: Environmental > Aquatic > Marine > Hydrothermal vents | place: Pacific Ocean: East Pacific Rise...
CGACAAAGATTTGGCAGAGTTTGTGGAGCTACAAAAGACCATGCCCGAGAGTGAAAAATCTTGGGTGTTGGATATTGCCGATATTGACCAAAGCACTTATGATTTGAGTGTAAAGAACCCGAATACTCCTGAAGAAGCACCGTTACGAAGTCCATTGGAGATATTGGATGAGATGAAGTGTTTAGATGATGAGACAGCTAAGATTTTAGATTTGGTTCGAGGATTGATATGATTGAGGGGTGGGAGTTAAAGACTTTAGATATTATTTCTGAAAATTTAGATAATAAACGAATTCCAATTACTAAAAATAAACGAGAAGAGGGAAATATTCCTTATTATGGAGCTTCTGGAATTGTTGATTATGTCAAAGATTATATTTTTGATGAAGATTTATTATTGGTTTCAGAAGATGGAGCAAATCTTATAGCTAGAACATATCCGATTGCTTTTTCTATTAATGGTAAAAATTGGGTTAATAATCATGCTCATGTATTAAAGTTTGAAAATATGGATACCCAAAAATATATAGAGTTTTACTTGAATTTTATAAAATTGGATGACTATCTTAGTGGTATGGCTCAACCTAAATTGAATAAGAGAATGTTAAATTCAATTTTAATTCCAATTCCCCCACTAAAAGAACAAAAACAAATCGTAACCACCCTAGACAAAGCCTTTAAACAGATAGACCAAGCCAAAGCAAACTTAGAGAAAAATCTAAACAGTGCTAAAGAGCTTTTTCAATCTAAGCTTAATGAGGTTTTTTCTCAGAGGGGCGAGGGTTGGGAAGAGAATAGGTTAAAAGAGATAACTACTAAAATAGGGAGTGGTTCAACTCCTAGAGGAGGACAAGCTTCATATAAAGAGAGTGGAATTTCTCTTATTAGAAGTATGAATGTTCATGATGATGGTTTTAGAGAAAAAAAGTTAGCCTTTATTGATGATGAACAAGCATTAAAATTAAAAAATGTAACTCTTGAAAAAGAAGATGTACTATTAAATATTACAGGGGCATCTGTTGCAAGATGTTGTATTGTTCCTGATAATTTTTTACCTGCAAGAGTTAATCAGCATGTTTCTATTATTCGTTTAAAAGAGAATATCTTACATCCAAGTTATTTACATTATTGTTTAACTGCTCAAGAAAATAAAAATAAGTTACTAAATATTGGAAGACAAGGTGCAACAAGAGAGGCTATCACAAAAGTTCAAATTGAAAACTTTATTATCTCTTATCCTAAAGATATGAACAAACAACTTGAAGTTTTAGAAGCATTGCATGTAATAAAAGAAAAAAGTAATTTATTACAAACCCACTACCAACAAAAACTAAACAATCTAGAAGAGCTAAAAAAATCTATTTTGCAAAAGGCATTTAAGGGGGAGTTGGTTTAGCGTAATGCCATTGAATTAAGGAATTAATGCTCAAAATTTGTAGGTTCGATTTTATCGAACGAGAATTCAAGCCCATAAAACAATCCTATTCAGGCTTGTTTCATTGACATTACGGTTTATCGACCATTGATTTGATATTTATAGCGATTTGTGGTCGATGAATCGACCCTACAGCTACCCAAGATAATTTTATGTTAAAATAATTTAAAAAGGGGAGTTAAAATATGAATGAAGCAGAAACAAGAGCCGAGTTGATTGACCCTGCTTTGCGTAAAGCAGGTTGGGGCAAGGTTGAGGGGTCGCGTGTGCGTCGTGAGTTTCCTATTACCAAAGGGAGATTGGAGGGGTATGGAGGTAGACGGGGTTCTACTCTTAGTGCCGATTATGTTTTGGTCTATAAAAACCGAAATATGGCTGTGATAGAGGCAAAAAGAGATACTTTACCCTATAATGAAGGGGTGGGACAAGCCAAAGAGTACGCCCAGCGTTTGAATATTCGGTATACCTACTCTACCAATGGAAAACGCATCTATCAGATAGATATGCAAAAGGGTTTAGAGCAAGATATTAACCATTTCCCTACACCCGATGAGCTTTGGGGGATGACCTTTTCACAAGAGGATAGCGTTTGTGATAGACTTTTTGCTGTGCCATTTGAGACAAAAGGGGGGAGTTGGCAACCTCGTTATTATCAAGAGAATGCGATTACTAAAACCGTGGAAGCGATAGCCCATAACCAACAACGCATACTGCTAACCCTTGCCACAGGTACAGGAAAAACAGCCATTGCTTTTCAGATTGCATGGAAGCTTTTTCATGCGAAATGGAATTTGAAATCTAATAGCAATGGTGACTTTTCTCGCTCTCCTCGTATTCTTTTTTTAGCTGACCGAAATATATTAGCCGACCAAGCTTTTAACGCTTTTGGAGCGTTTGAAGAGGATGCTCTGGTGCGTATTGAGCCTGCTGATATTCGTAAAAAAGGCAAAGTTCCTAAAAATGGAAATATCTTTTTTACTATCTTTCAAACCTTTATGTCGGGGGATAATGATACTCCATATTTTGGCGAATATCCTACAGATTTTTTTGATTTTATTATTATTGATGAGTGTCACAGAGGAGGAGCAGATAATGAAAGCTCATGGAGAGCGATACTTGACTATTTTAGCCCTGCCTTTCAGCTTGGACTTACAGCCACTCCAAAACGGAATGAGAATGTAGATACTTATGACTATTTTGGAAAACCTGTTTATGAGTATAGCCTAAAAGAGGGGATTAATGATGGTTTTTTGACCCCATTTAAAGTTCATGAAATAGAGTTGATTGGAGATAAGTATGTTTACAGTTTGGATGATGAGGTTTTAGAGGGAGAGGTAGAAGAGGATAGAGAGTATAGCAAAGAGGAGCAGAATAGAATTATTGAAATTAGGGCTATAGAGCGTTATAAAGTGAAGCTCTTTATGGGAATGATGAATCAAAACGAGAAGACACTTGTTTTTTGTGAGAATCAAAATCATGCTCTTTTGATTCGTGATTTGATAAATCAAGAGGTTACGCATAAAAACCCCAACTACTGCCAAAGAGTCACAGCCAATGATGGGAAGAGAGGAGAGGAACAGTTAAAATATTTTCAAGACAATGAAAAGAGCATTCCCACCATCTTGACCACTTCGCGTAAACTTAGCACAGGGGTTGATGCCCCCGAGATTAGACAGATTGTTCTGCTACGCTCTGTTAAGTCGATGGTAGAGTTTAAACAGATAGTTGGACGGGGTACACGGCTCTTTGATAAGAAAGATTACTTTACTATTTATGATTTTGTAGAGGCTCATAAACACTTTAATGACCCAGAGTGGGATGGAGAACTACTAGACCCTGAACCCAAAAAAACCAAAGAGCCACAAGATGAGAAAGAGGAAAAAGAGAGCTGTAATATCTGTATGAATCGTCCTTGTGTTTGTGAAAAAGATAAAAAAGGGATGATACGGATAAAACTATCAAAGAGTAAAATATTAAATTTGGATGCTACTGTTAAAACGCTCTTTTATGATATTGATGGGAAACCCATATCTGCCAATGCCTTTCTAAAAAAGCTCTTTAGGGATATACCAAACTTTTTTAAAGATGAAAAAGAGTTACGAGAGATATGGTCAAAACCAAACACACGAAAACAGCTACTTTATGAGTTGAGTGAAAATGGCTATACCCATGCACAATTAAAAGAGCTGAAAAAGCTTATTAAGGCTCAAAACTCTGATATATTTGATGTGTTGTCGTACATCGCTTATCACAGCAAAATAGTACCAAGAGAGAAACGAGTCAAACAAGCCGAGATACAACTAAAAGAGTATGACTCTCTTAAACAGGAGTTTTTGAACTTTGTTCTGAATCTTTATGTTGAAAAAGGGGTACAAGAGTTAGACGATACACGCTTAAAGAGTCTGTTGGAGTTAAAATATAACTCAATTTATGATGCCAAAGAGGCGTTGGGAGATGTGAAGAGTATTCGTGAAATGTTTATTGGATTTCAGAGGTATCTTTATGAAGATAAGGTAAGTTAAAAGCTTAGGCATTTACTATCTTTTCAACCATTAATTGTAAGGTGATTCTATTGTTAAAATGGTTCTCATTTATCATATAAGTGATGTTTACTTTTTGACCAATATAAAACTTTTCTTTGGTCTTAAAAAGTACGCCAATATGTATTATTTGATTATGTAAAAAGGTAAATCTTCGATGTTCTTTATCTTTTCCCATCTCTACTACATCTTGAATAATTACGTTAGAAGTAAAGAATTTTGGATGTGGATTTCCTTGACCATACGGTTCGTAATTTTTCAAGTTATTCACAAGTGAATAACTTATTTCTTTGAAAGATAGTAAGCCCAAAATATCGGGGTCTATAGAGGTTTTTGTGTAGTTTTCTAAAGCGTAATTTTTGTTGATTTCATGTTTAAATTTTTCAAAGTTATTTAGCTCTAAACTGAGACCAATTGCTGACTCATGACCACCAAATTTTTTAAGTAGAGATTTGGATAAATTTGTAATTTTAAAAAGATTACAACTGTCAAAACTTCTTCCACTACCTTTGAGTTCTCCCTGTTGATTTTGGGTTAAAATAATTGTGGGTTTTTCAAAATTTCTTCCTACTCTGGCTGCAACAATACCAACAACACCTTCATGCCATGATTCCCCTGCAATAACGAGTACATTATCTTGAGTATTTGCTTTTACCATGGCTTCATCTGTGATTTGCTGTTCAGTTTTTTTTCTAAGGGTATTGAAGTCAATTAATCGCTCTAGGCGTATACGGGCATCATAGATGTTGCTACTAAGTAAAAACTCTACTGACCATTTTGCATCGTCCATTCGTCCTGATGAGTTGAGAATGGGTGCAATTTGAAAGCCTATATCATCAGAATTTAGTGTTGTTTTATCTAGTTTTTCTAGAAAGGCTCGAATTGCAGGAAGAGTAGAACCGTTAAGAAGCTTTAGACCTGCTGTAACCATGGCACGATTAATATGTTGTAGAGGCATCATATCTGCGATGATTGCTATGCTTACTAGGGTAAGGTATGCCTTTGTATCTATTTTTGCCTTTAAGGCACCATTAAGTGACGCTATGAGGTACCATGCTATCTGTGCGCCACACACTTCTTTATAGGGAAATTTACAATCTTTCTGTTTTTGGTCAATAATGGCATAAGCTTGAGGAGGTACAGAGGGAACAATATGGTGGTCGGTAATAATTAAATCAATACCTCTCTCTTTACAAAGCTTAGAGGCATAAACAGCAGAGATTCCATTATCGACAGTAATTACAAGGTCATACCCTTCTACACGAGGTATAAGATTAGGAGAGAGACCATAGCCATCTTTAAAGCGATTAGGGATAATCCAATCGAGTTCTACTCCAATTTCATTAAAGAACATCTTCATAAGTGCTGTAGAGGTAACACCATCAACATCATAATCACCTATAAGCATGATTTTTTCGTTTTTATAAATCGCTTCTACTATTCGCTTGGTAGCACGTTCCATATCTTTGAACGTTGAAGGGTGAGGAAGATTTTTTAGAGAGAGAAATCCTGTTTCTGAAAATCTCTCTTGTAGTTTCTGGTTAATCTCTTGAGGAGTAATTGGCAAATAAGGCATGAATCTCCTTAGTGGTGCGTTTTTTAAACGCACTCAGTTATTATTGTTCTCTGTTCTCTAAAGCAGTTTTTACAAAAGCCAAAATAGATGGATTAGGTGCTTGTAGTCGTGATGTGAATTCTGGATGGAATTGAACACCTAAAAACCAAGGATGGTCGATAACTTCTACAGCTTCTATTAAACCGTTAGATTCTCCTGTTATCTCCATTCCGTTAAGCTCTAATGCTTCTCTATAGGCTGGATTGGCTTCATATCGATGTCTATGACGTTCAAAGATGGTAGAAGCTCCATAAGCTTTACGCAGATTAGAACCCTCTTTTGTGTTACACTCATATTCACCTAGACGCATTGTTCCACCCATAGGAGAGGTAGTTGTACGAATCTGTTTAGCACCAGCAGCATCTATAAATTCATCAATTAAGAAGACCAAAGGATTTTTAGTATCTGGATTAAACTCAACAGAAGTAGCATCTTCTAGTTTGAGTACATTACGTGCAAATTCAATCATAGCCAGTTGCATCCCTAAACAGATACCAAGAAATGGAATTTTATTTTCACGTGCATATTGGATGGCTTGAATTTTTCCCTCTACACCACGTTCTCCAAATCCACCTGCTACTAAAATACCATCACAATCAATTAGGAATTTTTTAGCATAGTTGTTCTCTATTTTTTCACTGTCTACCCATTTAATTTGAACATCAGCATCAAGATTGGCTCCAGCATGTATAAGTGCTTCAGTTAGGGATTTATAAGACTCTTTTAAATCAAGATATTTACCAACAAAAGCGATGGTTACTTTTTTTTGTGGTTCAATAATCTTGTGTACCAAATCATTCCATCGTTGCATATTTGGTTTTAACTCTCCTAAATTAAGCTCTTTAGCAATAGGGTCTAGAATATCTTGAGCCATAAAGTTGATTGGAACTTGATAGATTGTAGGTGCATCTACAGCTTCAATTACAGAGCTGTTATCGACATCACACGTATAGGCAATTTTACGTCTAATCTCTGTTGGTATTCTCTCTTCTCCTCTAAGAATTAACATTTGAGGAGTAATACCAATTCTTCTTAACTCTTGTACTGAGTGTTGGGTTGGTTTTGTTTTTAACTCTCCAGCTGTTCGAATATAAGGAAGCAGAGTAACATGAATATTCATTAGATGCTCTTTACCAAGCTCATGTTTCATCTGTCTAATGGTTTCAAGAAAAGGCATTCCCTCCATATCTCCTGTTGTTCCACCTAGTTCAACAATTAGAATATCTTTTTTCTCTCCAGCTTTGATTATACGCTCTTTTATCTCGTTAGTAATATGAGGAACTATCTGAATCGTTTTTCCAAGGTATTTACCCTGTCTCTCGCTCTCTATGACGGTCTTATAGACTTGACCAGTAGTAAAGTTGTTGTTTTGAGTAAGAGCAGTATCTAAAAAACGCTCATAATGACCCAAATCCAAATCGGTTTCTGCTCCATCTTTGGTTACAAATACCTCTCCATGCTCTAAAGGAGACATTGTTCCTGGGTCTACGTTGATATAGGGGTCTAATTTAAGTACGCCTACTCTAAAGCCTGAGTGTTTTAGTAGCGTTCCTATACTTGCTGCTGTAATTCCTTTTCCTAAAGAGCTTAATACTCCACCTGTGACAAATATATACTTGGTTGACATCAATAATTTTCCTCTTTTTATTATGCGATAATTGGCATAATGACTGTAATAAAATTTTTATCTTTTAAGATAAATGGTAATGTTGGTTCATTTAGTAGAATTTGAAATTTACTCTCTTCTACTTGTGAGATAAAATCTAGAAGGTATCGACTGTTTACGTTTAACTCAAAATCCTCATTTATACCTGTGTGAATTAAGAGTTCAGTTTTTGCTTCTATACTGTCTGCACTTAATGAGTTGAAAATTATACTCTCTTTTTGAAAAAATATTTTAATCTCTTGTGAAATTGTTGTAATCATTTTGATTGAATCGGTCATCTCTTTCTTAGGGAGAGTAATGGATATTTTACTTTCAGAAGGAATAATACGCTCATAATCGGGATAATTTCCATTGATTAATCTAGAGAAAAAGTAGTAATTTTTACTCTGAATAATCAGATTGGTTTGGTCATAAAAGATATTTATCTGGTCTATAAAGAGTTTTTGAATCTCTAATATAGCCTTTTTAGGAATAATTATTGAGAACTCTTGTTGGTTTTGATTTGGAAGAGAATCAATAGCTAATCTACGTGTATCGGTTCCTACAAGCTGAGTAACTTGGGGTTTGATATTTAATAGAGCTCCATTGAGTTCAATTTTAGGATTATTGCTGTCTATAGAGGACGAAATTTTTTTAAGTCCTTTAATTAAACTCATGGAGTCTAATGTTATTTGAGGTTTATTCTCGATTAGAGGAAACTTTGGATAGTTATAAGCGTTAAAGGTTGGTAATTTAAATTTTGATTTATTTTGTCTAATAACCAAAATGGTCTCTATTAGCTCTAAAGTAATCTCTTCATCTTTTAAAATACGAATAATATCTAATAGCTTTTTTCCATTAGCAGTAAAAGCTCCTTGGTTTTCAATTAGAATATTGTTGCTATTTATACTTAAGCCTATCTCTCCATCTGTTGCTTTTACAGTACAAATATCATTTTGAGCATCAAAATAGATATGAGATGTAATTTGAGTGGCGTCCTTTTTCTCTAGGAAAGGTTGCAGATTTATAAGTATTGATTCTATCAATGATTTATTAACGTGAATTTTCATTTAATCTCCTATTTTTTTATCTCTTTTATTTCTTAAATAGATAGTAGTAGTAGTAGTACCCTGTGAATAATGTGAATAACCCTTTTGAAGCCCTATTTCATGGGCGTTTAGGATGTGAATAACTATGTGAATACTTTCACATCTATTCACATATTGAATTATATCTTTTTTTCATATATCTTTACTTTGAACCAAGAATATATGGAAATTTACTCTATTTTGAACAATTTTTTGTTAATTTGGGTCGATAATTCGTCTAAAACAAGTTTAAAACTCTCATCATTTTTAATTAATTCGTTAATTTTTTTCATGGTGTGACTAACAGCCGTATGGTCCTTCATTCCAAAGTATATAGCCATTTGAGGCATAGAATTGGTGGTTAAGTCACGTGCTAAATAGATAGAAATTCGTCTCGCTTTAACAACAAGACGTGTTCTCTTTTTAGATTTAATATCAGAAACTTTCACATTAAGTGATTTCGAGACATAAGTGACAATATCATCAATTGAGATATTATTCTGTTTTTCAATAAGTTGGTCTTTTATAACATTATGTGCAAACTCTAAGGTTAATTTTTGGTTCATCAATCCAGCATAGGCATTAAGTTTAATAATTGCCCCCTCTATTTCACGAATATTGTTCCCCATATTGGATGCTAAAAAGTTAATTATATCTTGATTTAAGTCGATACCATCAATCTCGCATTTTTTTTGAATAATTGCAATTTTTGTCTCCAATTCAGGGGGTTGAATGTCTGCCATAAGTCCCCACTCAAAACGACTTCGTAGACGGTCAACCAAACCTTTGATTTTATGAGGCTGTCTGTCAGAGGTAATGATGATTTGCTTCTTGGCTTGATGGAGTTCATTGAAGGTGTGAAAAAACTCCTCTTGGGTCTGTTCTTTGCCACTTAGAAACTGAATATCATCAATAATAAGCATATCACACTCTCTGAAATGTTCCCTAAATCTCTCCATCGTTTGTGCGCGTAAATGAGAGGTGAAAGTGTTCATAAACTGCTCAAACGTGGTGTATATGATGCGTTTACCTAAAGAGATTTGATGGTTACCAATTGCTTGGATAAGGTGTGTCTTACCCAATCCAACACCACCATAAAGAAAAAGAGGATTATAGATGGCTCCAGGTTTCTCTGCAACACTTTTAGCTGTTGTATAAGCAAATTGATTGGAGCTTCCAACAATAAAACTTTCAAAAGTAAAAGAGGGATTAAGTATGGTACTTTTTGTCTGATTATTCTGTTTTTTATGTGTTGGTTTTGACCCCTTTGATTGCTCATTATCTAAAGATGGATTTTTGTCAATTTTTTCTGTTGATATAATGATATGTGGCTTGATTTTTGTCTCTAATTCAAAGAGATGTGCCAATTGAAATTGATACTTTGTCTTTATCCATTTAGCAAGAAGGATATTGGGTGCATAAAACTGTGCAACATGGGGAGTTGAAGCCCTTTCATTATAGATTAAATGTTGCATATAGCGATTCCAATCCCTATTACTTAATTCTTTCTTAAAATTTTGTAGTACTTTTTTTCCTATATTCATGATAACCCTATTTTGCATGTGAATAACTATGTGAATAACTTTTTTACATATTACCTAAAGTTGGCTAAAATACGGCTATACAAGAGGATGTGAATAAAGTTATTCACACCCCCCCTAAGGATGTGAATGTTTATACTTGGAATCGACCCTGGAACCCGAAATATGGGCTATTGCGTAATAAAATTAACATGTGAAAAACTTTTGCTAATTGAGGCAGGTATTTTAAAGTTTGAAAAAGATGAATTAAAGGTACAAATGGCTGAAATGGCACAAGGGCTAGAGAGTATATTATCTGCCCATAACATCGATGAGGTAGCGATTGAGGACATTTTTTATGCCCATAATCCTAAAACGGTTCTTAAGTTAGCACAGTTCCGTGGTGCTTTAAGTTTAAAAATACTCCTAACTGTCGGAAACTACTTTGAATACACTCCTTCACAGGTGAAAAAAGCAATTACAGGAAATGGCAAAGCAACGAAGGAGCAGGTGGCATTTATGGTGCAGAGATTATTGAAAATTAGAAAAGAGATTCGTCCCTATGACATCTCTGATGCAATGGCAGTAGCAATTACACATGCCCAGAGGGTTAAACTCTCTGGAGTTTTAAAAAGATAGCCATTTACGGCTCTCTATGATACCATATATCTATTTTATTGCAATAGTATAGGTAGGGCATAGGTATGGTATTAAAAGTGCTTATTTATGGGAATTTTGAAAAATATAGAGACAAAAAGAATTTTGTCTCTAAGGTTAAGATTTTGCTTTAGTAGAGTAGGGTCTCCTCAACAATTTGATTACTATAATCATCTTTTTTAGACTCTTCAATAAATTTGTCATATCCATAAATATCTTTTCTAAAGAAAGTTAAATCATTATCTTTGAATACTGTAAAATAGGTTGTTTGAACAGGAAGTTTCTTTGTAAAGTTAATATGTTTGGTCTCTAGAGTCTCTCTATATTTATCAATCAAGGCAATATCTCTAGGTCTTAGGCGAGATTTAAGGACTTCAAGCAGTTCAAAAGGTCTCTCTAAACGCATACAGCCTGAACTGTAGACAAGGTATCGGCGTTGAAAAAGTGATTTGTTATCGGTATCATGAAGGTAGACAGAGTATTTATTGGGAAACATAAATTTAATTCGTCCCAGTGCATTATCGTCTCCAGGGTATTGCACAAAACGGTAAGGAATATGTCCTTTACTTTCATCTTGATAAGGGAGTAACATCTCTGGGGTAAAAGTTTCTGTAATATCTTTTTTACTTTTCCACCCTTTGAAGACATGTATATTATGGTCAATAAGGTAGCTTGGTTCTTCTGCCAAAGCAACACTTAAGTCTCGTCTGACTAAGTTTTCAGGAATATTCCATGTTGGATTGAGAACCAAATAGGTCATATAGCTTGAAAATATAGGGGTAGGTCGACTGTCTCTTCCTACAACGGTACTCATATGCAGAATGGACTCTCCATTTTTCATGTAGTCGGTACTAAAATCTGCAAGATTGACACGGATATACTCTTTTGGAAATTTATTGGGGAATACACGCAGTTTGTCAAGGTTGGTTACAATGCTTTGAACTTGTAAGTGGGTTGGCTTGTTCATATAGTAAACAGTAATTTTGTCAATCATCTTATTTTGTGGCAGTTTAAAACGCTCTTTATAGCTATAGAGTGCCTGTTCTAACTCTGGGTCAAAGAGTTCATTGGTATTGTTCTGATTGAGCATATCTCCTGTTCGAATAAGACGTTTTTTTACATCTGAAATATATGGATATCTGTCTCCCAATTTTAAATCTTTTGCATACTTAATACGGGGAAGTTTTCCGATACTCTGATAAAACTCTAACGCTTCGATTAACTTATTGTGAAGTTCTGGAAGAGGAATTAAGGAATTTAAAAACTCTATGAGCTTCTCTTCTTTAAGTGCAGAGAAGAGTTTTGCTACGGAAGGGGGAGTTTTTCTTACCATCTCCCAATTGGCAGTAATATCTTTCTCTTCTTTGAGATTTGCCAATTTATTTTGTACCATATCCCAATCAATATCGCTAAGTACAATAAAATCGGTTAATGCCAAATAGGCACGGGTTAAGAGAATATCAAGTTTCGCTAACTCTTCAACATTTTTATTTAGGTTCATCTCATTATGAAGCAGATAGGTATACTGTTCTATTTGACTTTGATAAAAATCTTTATATTTATAATTAAATTTTACTTTTTGTAAGGCTTCTTGCAAAGCATTTAAGTTATGTGCATGACCAATCCAGAGTGCCTGATTGTGATTCATTGCATAAAGAGCGCGTATTCTACTCTGCTCTTTTGGTGTTTGAGCCAATTGATAAGGTGCATTGTTTAGTGTAGAATTAATCTGATTGTCAAGCTCTGTCGAAAGGAGCATAGAGAGCATAAGGCTAAGAAAAAGTACGATTCGCATAGATTTTATCTCCAAGAAAGTTATTTTAAAAAGTTTTTAAAATATATATAAAAACTTAATATCATGAAATTTTTAGAGATATTTTAAGTAAATTATTAGGGTAGAGATATAGCAATCAATGAAAGATTGCTATATTGTTTATAGATATACAATTTTAGAATTGGTAAGCAGCACCAACTGTAAGACCCCATTGGGCAGCTGTTCTTGATTTTTCCATATAATTTACAACATCTGTAAATACAGAAACTTTATCAGAGACACCATAATCTAAACCTGCTCCATAAGAGAATCCTGTTTGTGAACCAACACCAACATTTGTTTTTGATGTACCTAATAGACCATAAAGATTAATCTCATCTGTTATGTCATAATTTGGTTTAAGATATGCTCCAATTTGTTTAAATTTATTACCTGAATCTTTAGCAATACCGTATGTACCTCTTAATTCTGCCCCTAAATAATCCATAAAGTCATAACCAATTCTACCTGTTAATCCAATTTGTCTATCTTGACCCTTTTCATCTGCTAATAGATTTAGAGTTCCATTTGGACGTACACCAACATCTGTAAGACCACCTGCAATATAGTATCCCATTGCTTTAGAAACGCTAATTGGTTCTGGTGTTGGAATAGGTTTCGGTGTTGGTGTTGGAATAGGTTTTGGTGTTGGTGCAGGAACTGGAACTGGAATAGGCTCTGGTTCAGGTGCCGGTGCTGGAATAGGTTCTGGAGCTGGTTGTGCTTCAGGTTCTATATCCATTATTGGAGCAGACTCCATAGGAATTGGTTCTACTGGAACTTCCACAATTTCATTTTCATATGCTGGTTCCATAATCATACCCCCAGCAAAACTCATACCACTCAATGCAATAATTGCTACAATTGAACTTCTTAATTTCATATCGAAATCTCCTTAAATAATAAAAATATAAAAGATTATAACATAAGTAGGTTAAAATAACTCTTTAATTATTTCTAAACGGAGAATTCTCTTAATTCTTGTTTAATTATGTTGTTTAGAAATTCTTTCTTCAAAGAGGTATTGATGCTCCATTGGAAGCGTATCAAAAAGCTGATGTGATAGGCTCTGAATTTCCCATAATGCTGATTTACTACTTCTTAATTCTAGAAAATTTTGTAGACTTCGTGCATTTATTGTCCATGTTAGTTCCGTTTTGTAACTCTCTGGAAGACAAAACTTAGCAATATCATTAGATGTTCCAAGTTTTAGAATCTCTTGTAAGTTGTTTAGTGCTTTAATTGAGGCTGTATCAACCATCTTATTTCCTGTTAAAACAAGAAACTCTTCTGCTTTTTTATAATCATTCTCATTGAAAGGTTCTCTATTTTTCAGCTCTTTGAGGGTATATCTTGTACTTTTTACGCTCAAACTGGTAATTCTATGACGTGCCAACTCTTGAAGTAATGCACGTGAGACTCCTTTGATATAGAAGGTATAAACAAGGTGTTCTAGGGTCGATGCGTGTTTGTATTTATTGCCAACTCTATCGATTAAAGCTTTATCTTTTTCACCCCCTTCATCACTCTTATCAAAACTCTGCCAACAGGTACGAATAGCATGGGCACAGACCTCCAGAGGGGTGTGGTGCATAAGGGTTACTTCCATTTTAAAGCTCCTAGAATATATTAAATTTTTCGTCAAATTATAGCACCATATGTAACTAAAAATTCTTAATTTTCTCTTAAAAAATGGTTAAGGAGGTAGTTATAATCTCTTTTGGATATAATTCGCGTAATTATATAAACAGTATAGGAAACGCTAAATGCAAAAAATCAAAAATATTGCCGTAATCGCACACGTTGACCACGGTAAAACAACACTTGTTGACCAGTTACTTCAACAGTCTGGAACTTATGAAGCACACCAAGAGGTGCAAGAGAGAGCAATGGATAGCGATGCTATAGAAAAAGAGAGAGGAATTACAATTCTTTCAAAAAACACAGCCATCACTTATGGAGAGCATAAGATTAATATTATCGACACCCCAGGTCACGCCGACTTTGGTGGAGAGGTTGAGCGTGTTTTAAAGATGGTTGATGGTGTTCTTCTTTTGGTTGATGCACAAGAGGGTGTTATGCCTCAGACAAAATTCGTACTTAAAAAAGCGATTGGTTTTGGTCTTATTCCTGTAGTTGTTATTAACAAAATTGATAAAGATGGTTCAGACCCAGACAGAGTAATGGATGAAGTATTTGACCTTTTGGTTGCACTGGATGCAAACGAAGACCAACTTGAATTCCCTGTGCTTTATGCTGCTGCTCGTGATGGGTACGCAAAGTGGGAGATGGAAGATGAAAACAAAGATATGACTCCTCTATTTGATGCAATTATTGAACATGTTCCATACCCTAAAGGTTCACCTGATGCCGATACACAAGCACAAGTGTTTACATTGGACTCAGATAATTTCGTTGGTAGAATCGGTATTACTCGTATTTTTAATGGTAAAATTAAAAAAGGTGATGAGTATCTTTTAGTTAAAGCTGATGGAAGTAAATCAAAATCAAGAGTATCTAAACTTATTGGATTTAAAGGTCTTGATAGAATTGATATTGATGAGGCAGAGGCTGGAGATATTGTAGCCATTGCAGGATTTAATGACATTGATGTTGGAGATTCTGTTTGTGATAAAACAAATCCTGTTGCACTTGACCCAATGCACGTTGAAGAGCCTACACTATCGGTTATTATGTCAGTAAATGATGGACCTTTAGCAGGGCAAGAGGGTAAACATGTAACCTCTAACAAAATCAGAGACCGTTTAGAGAAAGAGATGGAGACCAATATTGCAATGCGTATGGAGCCAATGGGTGATGCATCATTTAAAGTTTCTGGTCGTGGAGAGCTTCAGATTGGTATTTTGGCAGAGAATATGAGACGTGAAGGTTTCGAATTTATGTTGGCACGTCCAGAAGTTGTAACCAAAGAGGAGAACGGTGTTAAAATGGAACCTTTCGAGCATTTGGTTGTAGATGTTCCAGAAGAGTTCCAAGGTGTAGCTATTGAGAAGCTTGGAAA
>Ga0256828_1001349_pt1 | contig 15333 bp, 8 predicted proteins | sample CV88metaG_FD_185993 | JGI IMG/M metagenome (GOLD analysis project Ga0256828, IMG submission 185993) | Hydrothermal vent microbial communities from East Pacific Rise, Pacific Ocean - CV88 | ecosystem: Environmental > Aquatic > Marine > Hydrothermal vents | place: Pacific Ocean: East Pacific Rise...
ACGTATCTCTATGATACTTGATAGCCAAGAGGAGAGTTCAGACTACATTGAAGATTGTGAAGTCTGCTGTAGACCAATAGAGTTAACATTTAAATTTATGGGAGAGAATTTGGTGCAGTTTAATGCGAAGGTGATGGAGGGGATTTAGTAGGGACAACGCCCCCGTGCTTGTCCGTGTTACAATTTTTAATAAATATTGAAATCCTAAATTATAGGTATCAACGACACGGACAACCACAGGGGGTTGTCCCTACAAAAGAGGCTACTCCTCTTCTTTGTTTTCCGTTAAGATAACTTCGTCAATGTCAACCATTCCTGTTCCTACAGGAATAAGACGACCAATAACAACGTTCTCTTTAAGGTCTTCTAACATATCAACTGTTCCTGCAATAGAAGCAGAGGTCAATACTTTAGTCGTATCTTGGAACGATGCAGCAGAGATAATAGAGTCTGCTCCAACAGCTGCTCGGGTAATACCAATGAGCAACGGTTCAGCAATAGATGGTTCACCAAAGAGTTTAATAACTTTTCCATTTTCAAGATTAAATTTCTTCTTAGAAACCAAATCACCATCAATAAACTTAGAGTCACCACCATCCACAACTTTAACTTGACGCATCATTTGAGAGACAACAATTTCGATGTGTTTGTCAGAGATATTAACCCCTTGACGACGGTAAACCTTTTGAACCTCTTCCACGATATACTCGTAAAGAGCTTTCTCACCAAGGGCAGCTAAAATATCGTGACTCGCAATTGTACCGTCGGTCATCTTCTCACCTGTGTGTACAAAGTCACCTTCACTAACAACCACTGAACGCTGTTTGTCAACAAACTGCTCAACTGGTGTACCATGCTCAGGGGTAATGATAATACGTTTTTTACCTCTTAGTGGCTTACCAAATGCAACTGTACCATTAATTTTAGCAATCAGTGCTGGGTCTTTTGGACGACGTGCTTCAAAGAGTTCTGAAACCCTTGGAAGACCCGAAGTAATATCGCTCGATTTCTGAGCAGCTTTTGGTGTTTTTGCCAGAATATCAGCAATCCCTACTTTTGCTCCATCTGTTACATAGAGTGATGTTTTAGGGTCAAGTCCATAAGTAATAATCTCACCATCATCAGTTGCTAAAATAATAGCTGGGCTATACGAAGTAGGAATATACTCATTGAGTGTCAACCTACTCTCTCCTGTTAACTCATCAAATTGCTCAACTACCGTTACCCCAGGAATAATATCTTGGAACTGTAGTGTTCCGTTTGCCTCTGCAATGATTGGCTCTGAGTAGGGATCCCACTCAGCAATCACCACTTGGTCAGAGGTCGCAGCTTTGGCAATGGCATCACCACGAGAGACCACGGTGTTATCATCAATCGCAATAATCGAACCTCTGGCAATATAGTGTCGTGCAGCTTCACGCTCATTCTCATCAACAACCACAGCAAAGAGACCTTTTTCACTAATCACTTTACCATCTTTAACGGAATCAAGACGCTCTAGGTAATCCCCTTTTAACAAGAAGAACTTCACTGTTCCTTTGGCATCAGCATGAATATCTTGGGTAATTGGTGCCCCATCTTTAACAATAAGTTCTGACGCGAATGGAATACGTGATGGTACTGACCACGCCTCTTTAATCACCTCAACAATAGAGTCACCCTCTTCAATAATCTCACCATTGCTAAATGGTAAGAAGAGTTTTCCATCTACTTTTCCACCAACACCAGCAAGCTCATTGGTTTTGGCAATGTCATTCTTTCTAATCGTATAACGTTGCTCTTTAGCCCCTTGTTGAACTTGTAAAACAACTTCATCATGGGCATGAGTAATACTTAGTTTACCTCTGGTTAATGACTTAATTTTAGGCTCAACCAAAAGAACCCCTGCATTTCTTCGGTTGGTTACCAGAAGTTTATCTTCAGAGTTTTTGTAAACATTAAGGTTATAGTAACGAATAAACCCTTCTTTGTTGGCAATAACTTGACGCTCCTCTTTACCAGCAGTAGCCGTTCCCCCTGTATGGAAGGTACGAAGTGTCAGCTGTGTACCTGGCTCACCAATAGATTGTGCAGCGACAACCCCAACGGCTTCCCCACGTTTAACAATTTTGTTTTCAGCCATGTTCAGACCGTAACACTTCGCACAGATTCCTCTGTCAGCTTTACAAGTAACAGAGGTTCTAATGTTCACCGAACGTACACCTGACTCAGAGATAAGTCTTGCTCTCTCTTCATCAATCATTGTCCCTTCACTTACCAACACTTCTGAGGTAATAGGGTCAATAATGTCCTGTGAAATAACACGTCCATAAACTCTGTCTGAGAGTGGCTCAATAAGTTCGTTACCAACATAGATGTCCGAAACATCTACACCTTCGTGTGTTCCACAATCGTGCATTACAACTTTAACATTTTGAGCAACATCAATCAATTTTCTGGTCAAGTACCCAGCAGACGCTGTTTTCATCGCTGTATCGGCAAGACCTTTTCTAGCACCGTGAGTTGAAATAAAGTACTCTAAAACGTTTAGACCTTCACGGAAGTTTGAGGTAATTGGTGTCTCAATAATTGACCCATCCGATTTCGCCATAAGACCCCTCATCCCTGAGAGCTGTCTAATCTGAGCAGCAGAACCTCTCGCCCCTGAGTCAGCCATCATGTGAACCGAGTTAAAACCGTTTTTATCAATCTTAATAAGCTCCATCAAGTCACCAGCAACTTCGTTGTTGGTATCGGTCCAAATATCAATAATCTTATTGTAACGCTCTTGCTCGGTCAAAAGACCTTTGGCAAACTGTTTCTGAATCTCAATAACGTACCCTTTAGCACGTGTAACTGTCGCCTCTTTTACCTCTGGTACTTTAATATCATCAATTGAAATCGAAACACCCGATTTGGTTGCATATTTAAAACCAATATCTTTAAGGTCATCTAAGAAGACAGAGGTGTGTGAAATACCACTCTGTGCATAGATATAATCAACCAATGCCCCAATATCTTTCTTCTTTAAAATTTTATTCCAGTATGACTCTGGCACGTAGTCAGGAATAATCGCTTTAAGGATAATTCTTCCTGCTGTGGTGTTGATGATGTGACCATTAATCACGGTTCTAATTTTAGCATTAAGGTCGAGACCTCCCTGCTCATTGGCAATAAGAATCTCATCGACATTGGCAAAGAGTTTATGTTGTCCAAGTACATCCTCTTTTACCAATGTTAGGTAGTAAAGTCCTAAAATCATATCCTGTGATGGTACAGCAATCGCTTTACCTGACGCAGGAAGAAGAATGTTCATAGATGCCAACATCAAGATTTTCGCTTCAGCAATCGCCTCATCTGACAAGGGGATGTGAACAGCCATCTGATCCCCATCGAAGTCGGCGTTGAAGGCAGCACAGACCAGTGGGTGAAGTTGAATCGCTTTTCCATCAATTAGTTTTGGGTGGAACGCTTGAATTGAGAGTTTATGCAGTGTTGGTGCACGGTTCAGCAGTACTGGGTGACCATCAACAACCTCTTCTAAACACTCCCAAACTTCATTCTGTTTGGTCTCAATCATCTTTTTAGCTTGTTTCAAAGTCGTAGCATATCCACGCTCTTCAAGTTTTGCCATGACGTGTGGTTTAAAGAGTTCAAGTGCCATAATTTTTGGCAATCCACACTCATCCATCTTAAGGCTAGGTCCAACAACAATGACCGAACGACCAGAGAAGTCAACCCGTTTACCAAGAAGGTTTTGTCTAAAACGCCCCTGTTTACCTTTAATCACTTCTGAAAGTGACTTCAATGGTCGTTTGTTCGCACCTTTAACTGAGTTTCCTCTTCGTCCATTGTCAAAAAGTGCATCCACTGACTCTTGCAACATTCTTTTTTCGTTTCGTACAATAATCTCAGGTGCATCAAGTTCAACCAATCTCTTAAGTCTTTGGTTTCGGTTAATTACTCTTCGGTAGAGGTCGTTAACATCTGAAACGGCAAACTTACCACCATCAAGACTTACTAGAGGTCTAAGGTCTGGTGGCATAACTGGTAAAATTGTCAACATCATCCACTCTGGTCGGTTACCTGAGTTTAGGAATGATTCAATGACCTTTAATCTTTTGACAATGGTCTTCTTTTTAGCTTCCGATTTGGTTGCTAAAATGTCCTCTTTAAGTCCTGAAAACATATCAACAAGATCAAGGTCAGCCAAAAGTTCTTGAACAATCTCTCCCCCCATTCTAGCATCTAGTCCAGCATCTTCAAAACGGCTAGAGATAGATTGATACTGCTCTTCATTAAGTACATCATATTTTGCCAATGGTGTTGCACCCTCAGAGTCGTAACACGCCTCTCCAGGCTCTTTTACAATGTACGCTTCGTAGTAGAGTACACGCTCAAGGTCTTTCATCTTCACACCCAAAAGTGTTCCGATTCGTGATGGCAATGAGCTTACATACCAAATGTGTGCCACGGGAGCCACAAGGTCAATGTGACCCATTCTGTTTCTTCTTACTTTAGAGGTGGTTACTTCAACCCCACACTTCTCACAAACAACCCCTTTGTAACGCATCTTTTTGTACTTACCACAAAGACACTCGTAGTCACGTACAGGTCCAAATGTTTTGGCACAAAATAGTCCATCTCTTTCAGGTTTTAAAGTTCTATAGTTGATAGTTTCAGGTTTTTTAACTTCACCATACGACCATGACAACACTTTCTCTGGGCTAGCAACTTTAAGTTGCATCGCCATAATGTCTCGTGGACGCTCTTCTTTACTTAAATCAATAGGGGTTAAGCCTTCTAAAAAATCACTCATTATGCATCTACCTCTTTATTTCTTTCATATAAGTCTACATCGAGACCCAGTGCTTGAAGCTCTTTGGTAAGAACGAACATTGTCTCAGGAACACCTGATTCAGGTACACTCTCACCTCTTGTAATGGCACGGTACGCTCGAGTACGTCCATCGACATCATCGGACTTAATGGTCAACATCTCTTTAAGAATATGTGACGCACCATACGCCTCTAACGCCCATACTTCCATCTCTCCAAATCTCTGTCCACCAAAGAGTGCTTTACCACCAACTGGCTGTTGAGTTACCAAAGAGTATGGTCCTGTTGAACGGGCGTGAACTTTTTCATCAACCAAGTGGTGAAGTTTAAGCATATACATATATCCAACGTTAACACGCTCAATCATCTTCTCACCTGTTTTACCATCGTAAAGCTCGGTCTTACCATCGGCATCCATTTTGGCTAAGGCAAACAGTTTGTCAAACTCTTCATAGTTTGCACCTTCAAATACAGGAGCTCCAAACTTAACACCATTTGCCCAGTCTCTGGCGTAGACAAGTAACTCATCATCGGTCAATTTAGCTAATGTCTCTTTGGCATTCATAAGTTTTGCAACATCAGCAATCTCTGCCATTTTTGCTCTAAGGTCTGTAATCATTGTCTCTTTATGCTCGTCGAACATACTTTGAATCTGCTCTCCAAGATTTTTTGCAATCATCCCTAGGTGAACTTCAAGAATCTGTCCAATGTTCATACGAGAAGGTACTCCCAGTGGGTTCAAGATAATATCAACAGTTTTACCCTCTTTGGTGTACGGCATATCAATCTCAGGAACAATATTAGAGACAATACCTTTGTTTCCGTGACGACCAGCCATCTTATCCCCTACTTTTAACTTACGTTTAGTAGCGATATAAATCTTAACCAATTTGGTTACGCCATTTGGTAAGATGTCATCTTTCTCTAAAATATGAAGCTTCTCTTCATGGGCATCTTTAAGTTTCTTCTTCTGTCGTTGGAAGTAGTTTTTAGTCGCATTGTACTCCGACTGAATTGACTCATCATAGGCTGAAACGACTGACTTAAGTGCAAAACGGTTAACTTCTAAAATAACCTCTTTAGAGATTGAATCTCCAGCTTTATAGTCCACTTCTGCCACCGTAACATCAGAGTTAAGTGTTGCAGATGAGAGAAGTACAGCCACACGTAACAACTCTTCACGGTCAATCATCAAGAGTTTGTCATGGTGTTCAGAATCAAGAACAGATTTCTCCTCTTCATACGACTGCATCGCTCTCTCATCTTTCTCTTGACCTTTTTTGATGAAGACTTTAATGTCTACAACAACACCTTCCATAGAGGCTTTACAGTAGAGAGATTTGTTCACCACATGACCAGCTTTGTCTCCAAAGATAGCACGTAGTAGTCGCTCTTCTGGTGTTGGTTTAATCTCACCCTTTGGAGAGACTTTACCGACCAAAATCATTCCTGGTTTAACGTGAGTTCCAAGTTTAACAATTCCAGAGTCATCAAGGTGAGAAAGCTCATCTTCACGAATGTTCTGAATATCTCGTGTAATCTCCTCTGTACCATGTTTAAGCTCTCTGGCTTCCACTTGTACTTCGTAAGTATGTACTGAGGTAAAGGTATCTTCTCTTAAAATCTTCTCAGAGATAATAATCGCATCTTCGTAGTTGTATCCATACCATGGCATAAAGGCAACTCTCATGTTCTTACCAATCGCAAGCTCACCCATGTCCATGTTTGGACCATCAGCAATCACTTGACCAGCAACGACCACATCACCTACTTTTGCAGTTGGAGACTGTGTAAAGGTGGTGTTTTGGTTGGTACGCATATTTTTTTCCATTGGATAGTGGTCAATGTAGACACCACCTTCATCTTCTCCTAAAATATAGATATTTTTAGAGTCAACTTTCTCAACTTTACCTGGACGTTTTGCCTTTACAGACTCCCACGCATCACGGCTTACAATTGCTTCCATACCTGTACCAACTACGGGTGCATCTGTTTTAAGAAGAGGCACGGCTTGACGTTGCATGTTTGACCCCATCAAAGCACGGTTGGCATCATCGTGTTCCAAGAATGGAATCAACGCAGCAGCTGAACCTGAAACCATCAATGGAGAAATATCAATCAACGTAACTTTAGCAGTCTCATTAAGCAAAATCTCACCATTACAACGGGTCTCAATAAGCTCTTCAACAATCACTCTATCAACTACCTTAGTAGATGCAGGAGCAATGACCAAATCTTCCTCTTGGGTTGCAGTAAGATAGACAATCTCCTCTTGAATTACACCATCAATAACTTTGTTGTACGGTGCTTCAATAAAACCAAGGTCATTTACCTTTGCATAAGTAGCGAGGGTGTTGATTAGACCAATGTTTTGTCCCTCTGGAGTCTCAATTGGACAGATACGACCATAGTGAGTTGGGTGAACATCCCTTACTTCAAAACCAGCACGCTCTTTAACAAGACCACCCTCACCTAGTGCAGAAAGTCTTCTTTTATGTGTCACTTCTGAAAGTGGGTTGGTCTGATCCATAAACTGAGACAACTGCCCTGACGAGAAGAATTCTAAAATGGTATTTGTAATCATTTTAGAGTTGACCAAGTCGTGAGGCATTAACTCATCAAGTTGACCTGAAATAGTGGTCATCTTGTCTCTAATAGCCTTTTGCATTTTAGTAAGACCATTGTAAAGTTCATTACCTAAAAGCTCACCAATCGCTCTAATTCTTCTGTTTCCTAAGTGATCTCTATCATCAATATGACCAGCACCATTTTTAACTTTTGAAAGGTACTTAACAGTGTTAATAATATCTTCAGCTGTCATAACAGTCACATAATCAGGAATATCAAGACCCAATTTATGGTTCATTTTCATTCGACCAACTTTAGTTAAGTCATAACGCTCTGGGTCAAAGAAGAGCTGTTTCAAGAACGTCTTAGCAGCTTCAGCTGTGACAGGCTCGCCTGGTCTCATTACCTTGTAGATACGAATAACAGCCAGTGCATTCTCATCTTCAATCTCTTCAGTCTGCTTCAAGAGTCTTAATGACTCTTGGTCAGCAATAAATGATTTAATAATAGAGTCATCAGCACCTTCTGCTAAGTCATCTGCAATATGGAATGACTCAATACCTGCATCAATTACACGTTTGAGTTTAAGCTCATCCATCTGTGTCACCACATCAAAGAGAACCTCTCCACTCTCTTGGTCGATAATTGGTGTAGCAAGGTGACGTTCTGCTAACATCTCAACAGGATATTCAACCCACTCCAACCCTTCATCAATCAGTTTCTGAGCTTTTTTCTTGGTCAATCTTTTTGCTGCTGCCAAGATAATGTTACCATCAAGGTCACGTACCTCATACGGAGCACGTCCAGCAAAATCCTCAACTGAGAATTTAGTTACAAATCTATTATCTTTAACAAATACCTCTTTTGAAGCATAGAATAGTTTCATAATATCCTCTTTAGAGTAATCTAAGGCTCTAAAAAGAATGGTTACTGGAATTTTTCTTCTTTTATTAATTCTTGCGTAGAGAATATCTTTGGCATCATACTCAAAGTACAACCATGACCCTCTATCAGGGATAATTTGTGCAGAGTAGATAAGTTTGTTAGCAACAGTAGTCGCCTCTTCCTCTTTAAAGATAACACCTGGAGATCGGTGAAGTTGGTTTACCACAACACGCTCAACACCATTAATAATAAATGAGGTTCTATCTGTCATAAGAGGAATGTCTCTAACGTAAACAGCTTGCTCTTTAATCTCTTTTGGGTCAAGTTTTTCACCTGTCTTCTCATCTCTGTTCCAGATGGTCAAAGCAATATTCATTTTTAAAGAGACTGAGTAAGTCAATCCACGTTCCATACACTCACGAATAGTATACTTAGGCTGAACAATGTCACTCCCTTTGTACTCTAATGTAAGTCTATTTTGGTGGTCATGAAGTGGGAAAACAGAAGAGAAAACTTTTTCAATGGTTGACTCAGAACGATTTTTGGCATCAATCATTAAGAAGTCATCATACGATTTTTGTTGTAGTTGAAGTAAGTTAGGAACAGCAATCTGTCGAGGGGTCTTTGAAAAATCGACACGTAGTCTATTTCCAGAGTGTAAAGTATTTAACATGGGCAAACCTCTTTATAGTGTGTGTTATGTTATTGGATGAATGTATTAGATATACAAAAAAACTATTGCGCAATAGCTTATCGCTACATCTCAAAATATAAAATTAAATCTGTTGTATTGATTTTGTACTGTTACTAATGCAGCACAAGAGTTATAATCTACTGTTACTAATGCAGTAGAAGAAAGGGTCTAAATATTAATGTTTCAAATGGGAAGAACCCATCTGAAACGAATAAGTCGCAAGGGACTTATTTAATTTCACAAGCTGCACCAGCTTCTTCAATTTGTTTTTTAATCTCTTCAGCTTCATCTTTAGAGATAGCTTCTTTAAGTGTTGTAGGTACTTCTTCAACAGCAGCTTTAGCTTCTTTAAGTCCAAGACCTGTAATAGCTCTTACAACTTTAATAGCATTAATTTTCTTAGCACCAGCATCTGTAAGTACTACATCAAATTCTGTTTTCTCTTCAGCAGCTTCACCAGCTACAGCACCACCAGCTACTACAGTTGCTTGAGCAGATACACCGAAATGCTCTTCAAATTCTTTTACAAGCTCAGAAAGCTCAAGTACTGACATGTTTGAGATAAATTCTAAAACGTCTTCTTTAGTTGTTGCCATAATTAATTCCTTTAATCATTCTATTTTTAATAATTCATAAAAAGTAGTCTCTACTACTCAATAAATGTTCGATATACCCCAAGGGCATTTCCTATGGGCAAATCGAACCTACGCCTCTGTATCTTCTTCTAGTTTTGTTGCCAATGCTTGAAGTCCGATAGTAAAGTTACGTACAGGACCATTCCAAGTGTTAAGTAACATACCAAGAAGTTCTTCTCTACCAGGTAATTTAGCCATCGCTTCAATCGTTGCTAAGTCAGCAACTTTAGACTCAATTACACCAGCTTTAATAGAGAAGTTATCTTTGTTAGCGATAGCAGATTTATCAGCTACTTTACAAGTAGCAATCTGATCTTCACCCCAGATAAAGATGTTATTATCAAGAAGTTCCATCTCTTCACAGTTTGCATTTTTAAGTGCAATTCCTGCGAGTGTGTTTTTCACAACTCTAACATTTACATCATTTTCACGTGCTAATGCTCTTACACCCTCTAATGCCTCAACAGTCATACCTTTGTAATCACATACGATTACAGCACCCTGTTCAGCAAAAGCAGTGCTAAGTTCATTAACAATAGCTTCTTTTTCAATTCTAGTCATTTGTTCTCCTTCCGACCTCTAAGAGGGTAACACCTAAGCGTGTTAACAAACTTTTTTCAAAGTTCTAGATTAAGCTTTCGCCCCAATTATCTTTAGTCTAAGATTTTATATGCCAAGCATAAAGGAAAAGGTACTGTAGGGACAGACCCCTGTGTCTGTCCGAATAACGGACAAGCACGGGGGCATTGTCCCTACAAAATATACCCTAAGCTTTAGGCTTACGCTTTAGCTTTAATATCCATAAGTTCAGAAGCATCTAATGTTACTGCTGGACTCATAGTTAGTGATAATGCACCATTAAGGATGTATCTACCTTTAGCAGATGCAGGCTTAACTTTGTTAATTGTTTGCAAGAAAGTTTCTAAGTTTTCTTTAATTTTTTCAGCACCAAAAGATACTTTTCCAATTCCAGCGTGAATGTTACCTTTTTTGTCTGTTCTAAAGTTAACTTTACCACCTTTGGCTTCTGTAACAGCTTTAGTAACATCCATAGTAACTGTACCAGTTTTAGGGTTAGGCATTAAACCTTTTGGTCCTAAAATTCTAGCTACTTTACCCAATGTTCCCATCATGTTAGGTGTTGCGATAACAGTATCAAAATCAATATTACCAGCTTGGATTGCTTCAATTAATTCGTCAGAACCAACCAAATCAGCACCAGCTGCTTTTGCTTCATCAGCTTTATCATCTTTTGCAAATACAGCTACTCTAACTGTTTTCCCTGTTCCATTTGGAAGAACCACTGAACCTCTTAACATCTGATCAGCATGTCTTGGGTCCACATTAAGATTAAGTGCAATCTCAACTGTCTCATCAAATTTTGCTGATTTTAAATCTGTAAGAAGAGCTGTCGCTTCATCAACTGAATAGTTCTTCTCTACTTCTATTTTCTCTAAGAGCGATGCTCTCTTTTTACTTACTTTTGTTGCCATCTATTTCTCCACGATATAAATCTCCCACTAAACAGTGGTAATTAAAAAAATAATATTACTATTCAGTAATATCAACACCCATACTTCTACAAGTTCCAGCTATAATTTTTGCAGCCATCTCTTTGTCATCTGTATTTAAGTCAGCAATTTTTTTCTCAACAATCTCGTCAATTTGAGCAGCAGTTAGAGATGCTACTTTATTTTTAAGAGGGTTGTCTGAACCACTTTTAATGTTTGCAGCTTTCATAATAAGCTCAGATGCAGGTGGTTGTTTTGTCTCAAATGTAAAACTTCTGTCAGCGTAAACAGTTACTTCAACAGGAATCTTGAACCCCATTTTGTCTTTTGTTTTTTCGTTGAATGCTTTACAGAATTCCATAATGTTAACACCACGTTGACCAAGTGCTGGTCCTACTGGTGGTGATGGGTTAGCTGATCCAGCAGGAATCATCATTTTGAACTTTTCAGTTACTTTTTTTGCCATCATTGTCTCCTTAGATAAAATAGTCGTTTATTTAAAAAATAAAAACTTAAATAATAGAATAGAGATTCTATTATTTAAAATTTTATACAAAAAAAGGGAAACAGAGTCAGACTCTATTTCCCTTGAACTAAATATAATATAACTAGATGATTTTCTCTACTTGTGTGTAGAGAATCTCAACAGGAGTATTTCTACCAAAGATTGAGACATTTAGCTTCAACTTTCCATGGTCAAGATCATACTCTTCAACCATTCCTGTAAAGTTAGAGAATGGACCATCAATAATACGAACCATCTCTCCATTCTCAAAGTCAACTTTAGGGCGTGGTGCACTCTTCTGCTCCATCTTTTCTAAAATAACTTTAATGTCTGCTTCACTAAGAGGTGTGGCTGTTTTACCTTCTCCAATAAAACGAGATACACGAGGCAGACTCTGTACCTTATGCCACAAACTTGTATCCAAATCCACATGAGCAAAAACATAACCAGAGTAAAGCACACGTTCAGTAATCTTCTTTTCTCCGTTTTTAACCTCAATAACCTCTTCAGTTGGAACAATAATAGCTTCAACTTGATCTTCAATACCATTCTCTGCAGCTAAAAGTTCTATCCCTTTTTTAACAGCTTGTTCTGATCCAGAATAGACCTGAATTGCATACCATTGTAGTGACATCTTAACCAACTACTGCTGTTACGATTGATGACATTATCAAGTCAACAAGTGCTAGAAATAACGATATAACTGTTACGACAACAAAGACAGCGAAGAATGCTTGTCTTACTTGTGTTTTTGTTGGAAATATAACTTTTTGAATCTCTTCTTTAACGTGTGAAAAATATGTTGTTAATTTTTCCATTTTTGTAATTACCTTTTAATTATGGCAGGCCAAGAGGGACTCGAACCCCCGGCACCTGGTTTTGGAGACCAGTGCTCTACCAACTGAGCTATTGGCCTAAGAATAAGAGAGGAAAAAGCTCCTCTCTAAAAAAGCAAAAAACTGACTTACAGTTTCATCTCTTTATGTGTCGTATGACACTTACACCACTTACAGTACTTTTTTAAAGCAAGTTTTTCAGCAGTGTTTCTTTTATTCTTAGTAGTGTGATAGTTACGTCTTGTACACTTCTCACATCCTAAGTGAATTGTTTCTCTCATTCATCTCTCCTAAAGAAAATTGTAAAAGAGCTAAGCTCTTCTACAAGGGTTACTACTCAATAATTTCAGCAACAACACCAGCACCAACAGTTCTACCACCTTCACGGATAGCAAACTTAGTACCTTGCTCAAGAGCAACTGGGTTGATAAGTTCAACAGTAATAGTAACGTTGTCACCAGGCATAACCATCTCAACACCCTCACCAAGAGTAATTGAACCAGTAACATCTGTTGTTCTTACATAAAACTGTGGTCTATAGTTATTAAAGAATGGAGTGTGTCTACCACCCTCTTCTTTTTTAAGAATATACACTTCTGCTGTAAATTTAGAGTGAGGAGTAATTGAACCTGGCTTACAAAGAACCATACCTCTTTCAACTGCTTCTTTGTCGATACCTCTGATAAGAACACCACAGTTATCACCAGCCATACCACAATCCATCTCTTTACGGAACATCTCAACACCAGTTACTGTTGTTGATTGGTTATCTTTAATACCAACGATTTCAACTGCATCACCAACACAAACTTGACCTCTGTCAATTTTACCAGTTACAACAGTACCACGACCTTGGATAGTAAAAATATCTTCGATTGGCATTAAGAAATCTTTGTCAGTCTCTCTTTTTGGCTCAGGAATGTAAGCATCAACTTCATCCATAAGTTTAAGAATTTTTTCTGCCCACTCACCGATTTTACCAGCTTTAGCTTCTTCAAGTGCTTGGAACGCAGAACCAGCAACGATTGGTGTATCATCACCTGGGAAATCGTACTCAGAAAGAAGTTCTCTAACTTCCATCTCTACTAGCTCTAACATCTCTTCTTTATCTTCTTCATCAAGTTGATCTTCTTTGTTCAAGAAAATTACGATGTAAGGTACACCAACTTGCTTAGAAAGAAGGATATGCTCTCTAGTTTGAGCCATTGGTCCATCAGTAGAAGCGATAACAAGAATAGCACCATCCATTTGAGCAGCACCAGTAATCATGTTTTTAACGTAATCGGCGTGACCTGGACAATCTACGTGAGCGTAGTGTCTAGTTTCAGTTTCATATTCAACGTGAGAAGTAGCAATAGTAATTCCTCTTTCTCTCTCTTCTGGTGCATTATCAATTGCATCATAATCCATGAATGCTGAATCATTTTTAGTTGCAAGAACAGCAGTAATAGCAGCTGTTAATGTAGTTTTTCCGTGGTCAACGTGACCAATTGTACCAATGTTAACATGTGGTTTTGTTCGTTCGAATTTTTCTTTAGCCATCTCGGTCTCCTAAGTTTAATTATTAAAAATTTTCGACATTATATCAAAAAGATTTTTATATTGCTTTAATTACCAACAATATGGACAAAACTATTGTAATTTTGTTAATTTCTTACAACACTTTTGTCCATAATAATGGTGGTGGGGCCCATAGTGAGACTTGAACTCACGACCTCTTCCTTACCAAGGAAGTGCTCTACCCCTGAGCCATATGGGCATAAATTTAGAATACTATTCTATAGGGTTGAATAATATAAGTGTTTGTAGTTTTGATTGTTAATGTGAAAGTAGTTATAAAATTTCACATCAGCTCCCAGATTCTTTTAATACCATGGAGCGGGAAACGGGACTCGAACCCGCGACCCTCAGCTTGGAAGGCTGACGCTCTAGCCAACTGAGCTATTCCCGCGTCGTAATATTAAATTAACATGGTGGTGAGTGAAGGATTCGAACCTTCGAAGACGTAGTCAGCGGATTTACAATCCGCCCTCGTTGGCCACTTGAGTAACTCACCATAAATGTTATATTTCTGGTCAAACACTGATAAAATTTTAATGGAGCTGATGAAGGGACTCGAACCCCCGACCTGCTGATTACAAATCAGCTGCTCTAGCCAACTGAGCTACATCAGCACCATTCATTTAAACTTTTCTTTTCAGTCATTGTTTAAATGGAGTCGCATTATAGACAAAAATTAATTTGATGTCAAGAGTTTTTGTAAAAATAATGATATTTTTTTGAAATTTGATATAATGCTTTAAAAAACAAGGTTTTCCATGAAAATTCTTTTAGCTCCAAGTGAAACAAAAACAGAAGGTGGTAGTGAAAATTTTAATTTAAATTCTCTACTTTTTCCAGAACTTACAGCCACACGCAAAGAGATTTTACACCACTATATGAATATTTTACAAAAAAACAACCTAGAAGAACTCTCAAAAATGTTTGGACTTAAAAAAGAGGGTGATATTAACTATCATAACAGAGAGATTGTGCATGAGCTAACCATGAAAGCGATTGAGCGTTACACAGGTGTTGCCTTTGATTATTTAAACTATCATACGCTAGAGAAAGAGGCACAAACATATATTGACAACAACGTCATCTTATGTTCTAACCTTTTTGGATTTCTACGGGCTGACGACATGATTCCAGAGTATCGACTCAAACAGGGGGAAGCCGTTGGAGAGTTACGACCTGAAAAACGCTACAAAGAACAGAGCTACCTCATGGAGGAGTATCTACAAGATGACGATATTTTAGATTTACGTGCTGGATTTTATGATAAATTTTACAAACCGACCAAAAACTACACCACACTAAAGTTTATGAAAGAGGGAAAA
>Ga0256828_1001350_pt1 | contig 15310 bp, 18 predicted proteins | sample CV88metaG_FD_185993 | JGI IMG/M metagenome (GOLD analysis project Ga0256828, IMG submission 185993) | Hydrothermal vent microbial communities from East Pacific Rise, Pacific Ocean - CV88 | ecosystem: Environmental > Aquatic > Marine > Hydrothermal vents | place: Pacific Ocean: East Pacific Rise...
CATCACTGTTTCGTATGCATAAGTAAAGTCTGGAAAATATTTATCCCAGTGCTTTGCTAAAATCGACTTTGCGTCATATTCTCGTATCGCTTTTTGAGCCATAGAAACTCCCTATTTTGATATTTGTTGGTTATTCTAGCGTAATCTTATTTAATAAAATATCTATGGTTATAATTCGTATTAAAGAGATTTATTTATTGTTTAAATTAGTAACACTGGCTGTATATATAGTTTTGTTTTTGTAACTTATTGTTACATCCGAGTTCTTTATATCTTTTAAGGGAAGCTCTTTTAGGTGGTAAGTGTCACATTGTGATATGCCATAGAACTTTAGCCTTATAGCTAAATCTTTGTTTGTGCTAACACAAGGGATCTCTCTTTTTTTAAGTGCAGTTGATAACTCTTTTGCTACATGCATCTTATAAGCAAAATGTTTTTTAGGGTTATCCAAAATAAGGTAAAGTTCCTTATTGAAAAGTACTGTAATAAAATTGATAAATAAAAATAAAAATGCTAAAGTAAAAATCAATTTATATCTTTTTCTATACATTCTTAAACGTACTCTATAAGAACTTATAAATGTTTGTGCTGCTAATGGTAGAGCTACAATAAGATAAGGTGCAAAATACTCTAAAGAAACCTGCTGTCTAAAAGATACAACGAGCGAGTAAAGTAAAGCTGTTGCAGCGATATACCACACTTCATCCATTTTTTTTGCTAAGAACCTTCTATAAAGGGTATATACAATATATATGAAAACAATTGGTGTAAGAATAGCACTGTAAACACCTATAGTATCTAAGAAATGTCCTCGTGGAAAACCATTAAGTTCTAAACCATATAAATATATATTTATTGCAAGATAGGCTAGATTAAAATAGAGTTGGTATTTTTTACCATGAATGATTCCATGGATAGCTAAGCCTAAGAAAAGGTAAACAAATCCATGATCAAGAAGAGCTAAAAAAAATAAAAGTACTAAAGAGTATCTTTGTGAAAATGACTGTGAAATATAAATATATAAAAAAAGTCCAAAGATAATAATACCTGCATCATTGACTACTATAGCAGAACTAACAACTCCAGGAAGCATAATAAAGAGCAATACAAGCCATAATCTATTGCGTTTTAAGTGAACATAGTTTTTTGAAATTTCATATAGTAAAAGTGTACTAAAGAGATGAAGTGATATCATAACAAAGCGTAATCCAAAATCATTTTGCCCAAAAACAGATAAAGATACTTTCGTTATAAATTGTAAAAAAGAGAAAGATCCATAAAGTAATTCTGCTTCAGCAGTAGAGATAGAAACTTCAGAAGTTTGAAAAAAAAGTATAAGTGCATCTACTCCTAATAGTAAGAGTAAGATGTAGCGATATTTCATAATTTTAAGAAGTTTCCTATCATTTCATGGCCATATTCACTCATAATTGACTCTGGATGAAACTGTACACCATAGATCTCTTTATCTTTAATCTTGAGTGCCATAATCTCATCGTCATCAGTACTATAGGCTGTTGGAATTATCTCTGATGGAAGTGTTTGTTTATCAACAATAAGAGAGTGATAACGTGTTGCAATAAACTCTTGAGGTAAATCTTTGAAAATAATACACTCATCACTTTGTTTCATTGTAGAAGTTTTTCCATGCATCATATTCTTTGCACGAACAACATCTCCACCAAAAACTTGAGCAATACTTTGATGACCTAAACAAATACCTAAAATTGGTAGTTTATCTTTAAAATGCTCGATAACTTGCAGTGTTACACCCGCTTCATCTGGAGATGCAGGGCCAGGGGATATAATGATTTTTTCAGGATGCAGTGCTTCAATCTCTTCTACACTCATCTCATCATTGCGAATAATTTTCAAATCAGCACCAAGTTCTCTACAATATTGAACAATATTATAAGTGAAACTATCGTAATTATCTATCATTAGTATCATATATTTATCCCTAAGATTTTATAAAACAGAGTATATCTACTTCGCTCTTTTATTTTACTTTAGGATCTAAATTATCTCCTGAACCTAGAAGAACAGATACCCATCTTGTACTCTCATTTTCATGAAGAATAATTTTTGCCATAATAGTTAAAGGGATAGAGAGTAGCATCCCTACCATACCTAGTAGCCAACCCCAAAACAGTAATGATAAGAAAACTACAAGTGTTGAAAGCCCTAAACCTTTGCCCATCACTTTTGGCTCTATAACAGAACCTATAATGACATTGATACCAACATAGAGAGCTGTAACGACAGCAGCACTTACACTTCCTAATTGGACTAAAGTTATTAAAACAGCAGGAACTGCTGCAATGATAGAACCTATATTTGGGATAAAATTTAATAAAAAGGCAAGAACTGCCCATAAAAAGGCATAATCTGTTCCTATCATAAGCAGTGCAATCCAGACTATAAAACCTGTCAATAAAGAGATAAGAGCTTTCAGCATCATATACTCTTTAATTTTTGTAAAAATTTGCTCTATATGTTTCATTGAGTCAGTATTATTATCGGCAATTTTAATTTTTTGAACAAAGCTTTTTGATTCTAATAACATAAAAATAACAGTAAGAAGAATCACAAATCCATTCGTAAACATAGAGCCCATACCCTTTATAATGGAGCTAACAAAAAGCATAATTTGTTTAGAATTTATAAAAGTAGACAACTCTTCTACAGGGATATCAATACCAAAAGAGTCGGCATATTGAGCAAGTAAAAGATAATTTTGGGTTAATTTTTGAGAATAAAGATCTATATTTGCACTAAAGTCTTGTACCGAATTGCCAATGAGTGATGCCACTGCCCCTAAAAATAAAACAAAACTTAGAATAACTAATAATAAAGATATTCCTTCTGGAAGTCCTTTTTTCTTAAGATAAAAAAATGAGGGTGAGAGGATAATAGCAATAAAGAGAGAAAGCAAAAAGGGTACTATAATCTCTGAAGCACTTTTAACACCAGCTAAAACTACTATGACACTTGCCATCACAATAAAATAATATCCTATTTTTCTCTCTTGCATCTTTTAGCCTTGTATCTGTTTTTGGTTCGTAAGTTGTTGTAAATAATTTGAAATATTTATAAGTGAAAAAGTCACTAAAAATATCATAAGCCCAGGGAAAAAACTGACCCACCATGCAATTTCTACCACATCTTTACCACCACTAAGTATCGTTCCCCAACTCATTTGTGGTGCAACAATCCCAAGACCTAGAAAACTCAATCCTGATTCTGCAAGTATTGCTCCACCCACTCCAAAAGTAAAACTTACAAAATAGATAGGCGCTAAGATAGGTGCATAGTATTTAAAAAGAATTTTTAATTTACTTACATTAGCGATATTGAGTATCTTTATATAGGGTTGTGATGTTATTTTAAAACTCTCAGAGCGGATAAGTCTTGCAGTAGTCATCCAGCCTGTAATAGAGATAATAACAATTAAAACCCAAGCTGAAGCATTGACATAACTTACCAGTGCTAAAAGTAAAAAGAAGGTTGGAAAAGTTAAAAACAGATCTACAGTTACAACAAAACCTTTGTCTATAACACCTCTAAAATAACCAGCCATTGCACCTAAAATAAGTCCAACTAATGAAGCGATAAAGGCACTTCCAACACCAATAATAAGTGAAATTTTACCACCCTCTATCAACCTAGCCAGAATATCTCGTCCTAATCTATCTGTACCTAAAAGATGTTCTAATGATGGGGGAGTTAAAATAGAAAGTGCATTTAAATCATAGGCACTCTGGGTATAAATAAAAGAACCAAAGAAAGAAAAGAAAAAAATAAAAAATAAAATAAAAATGCTAAATTTCGGCATTTAAAATTACTGTTTAATCCCTAAAAGGGTCTGCATCATTTGGTCAATTGTTGTTATAATTTTAGCAGAAGCTCCATATGCAGTTTGATATTTAATCAAATTTGTCATCTCTTCATCAATGCTGACTTTAGAAACACTAAAGTATTCAATTTCTGTTGCATTAAACTGTGTTGTTACTGTTTCATTTCTTGTTATTGCAGAGTTTGTAGCAATACCTACATATGTAGATGTAATATCTACCATACCATACATTGTTGTATTATAGGTTTGATTACCAACCTCAAAATCATATGTTTCAAACTGTTGTTGTACCATATTTAATGCTATTCTATTATCTCCTGCATTAGAAGAGTACCCAGCAGAAATTAAAGTTGGATTATCTCTAAACTCAGAAGTAAGTCTCATGTTGCTAGCATTATCCCCATCAAAATATCTTCCCAATCCTAATGCTCCTGCGAAATTTGTTCCAGAACTATAAGAGTCATTAGTCAAGTTGTCTTCTATTGCAAATGTGAAACCTTTTCCTTCAAAAGCAGGATCAATAGAAAGCTCTAATCGCGTTTCTCCTGTAGCAGATGGATTAAAATTGAAATTTATCAAATCATCAATATCATTATTTGCATTACCATCGCTATTATCATCAAGGGTTCTGCTTATCTGATCTTCAATTGAATTAGACCCAACTCCACCTTTCATAGTTGTTGCTTCATTAATTGTAATATCTCTTGCAGCATATCGATTTCCATCTATATCATAGACAACAAGGGAAAAAGAACCTTTATTGAGGTTTAAACCTGAATTTACTAAGGGTTCATCTGGTTCAACTGAAACTATATTTGAATTCATTCTAATTTGTGCACTTTGGGCATATAGGTTATTTGTTGTTTCAATAAGTCCTTCAGCAAATGCATCAAACTGTGTAACAACATTTTGAATAATTCCATCAACAGGCTGACCACTTGTTGTATCTATAACACCACCTCTAAGATCAAGCATTGCACCTATACGTCCACCATTAATCGTTTCTTCCATAGGGATAAGTGTACCATCTTGTCTTTCATAAGAGATACTATAAAATCCTGCAGCATTACTATCTTGTGTAAGTTTTAGAGGATGGTATGTATTTCCATCTACAATATTAAAGCCATTTACACTTAAAGTATAACTGCCTGTTCTGATATTTGAATTTGAATCAATTTGAATATTAGACTCCAGTTGTCCTTGGTTCACCTCTGCACCAATCAAACGTGAAAGTGATCGCTCCAATACATTTCTTTTATCTCGTAGATCATTTGCTGTATTTTCACCTGCAGCTTCGGCTGTATCAATAGAGATATTAACTTCAGCCAGTTGCCTTGCTAAATCATTAACTTCATTTATATCAACCGATAATGCATCATTCACTTGCATTTGTAAGTTTTGTATCTGCCCTTTTGTCTCTGCTATGTGTTGAGTTAATGTTTCTGTCTGTTTAGCCAATGCAATTTTAATAGAATCATTATCTGGATTATCTGCAAAAGTTTGCCACATATTATAATACTCTGCCAAGTCTGACTTTATCCCAACACCATCAATTTCTGGAAAGTATGATGAAAGTTCTTCTAGTGTTGTTTTTTCGTAATCACTATACTCTTTATCTGCCGATACTGAGTTATATCTATCAAAAACAAAGTTATCAAATATTCTCTCTATATCTTTTAATTCAGCACCATTACCAACTTGTCCAGGATATAAAGACAAGGGTGTTGCTGCTGCACTTACAACTCTTTGTCTAGTGTAGCCTTCACTTTCCGCATTTGCTATATTATTACTTGTCGTATTTATGCCGACTTGAGCAACACTTAAACCAGAATAACCAATATTTAAAGAATTAAAGATAGAAGCCATTTTACACTCTCACTTTCAATATTGTTGATTCTTTTGAAGCAACTCTATCGTAACCTTGCATCTCTGTTGGGACTAAACGTTCTAAAAAACTGTTATAAACATTACTCACTAGTACAACTAATTTTGCATATTTCTTATTTACATCTCGTAAGTTATTTAATTCTACTTTTAAATCATCCAACAATTTATGTTGTTGTTCATTTAAAAGAGTTGAAAGTTCTTTATCTGGATTTGTAGTCATCATTTTAGATATTTCATGATCAATCATCGCTTTTTTATTTTCAAAACTCTTTAATTTTTCTTCTTTTAGCGATAAACGTTCAAATTGAGGATCATTCTGTGCTAACTTAATATCTTCTATATCTGATTGTGTTATTTTAATTAAATCTTTTAGATCTGATAAGGCACTTTCTAAATGATGAGACAACATACTTAACCCCTGTTATTTATTTAACTCTACAACAACTCGTCTGCAATTTTTTTGGAAAGTGCATCCAAGTCAACTTTGTACTCTCCCGATGCGAGAGACTCTTTTAAGCTATCTATTTTACTTAAGTCGCCTTGTCTCGAAACAGTACCTGTAGCAGTGTTCTTGGTGCTTTTTGTTTCACCAAAACTATTTGCATAAGCAGTACGAATAGACGAACTATTTGTTTGTGAAATCATAATGTATCCTTTAAGTTATTCACGAAATTTTTCATATACAACTACATCGACAAATACGATAAAATATTTAGCTTTTTTGACTTAAATAGTCATAAAGCATTTGTGAAAACCCGAAGCTTCCTGCACTAGCTTTACTTAACTCATCTCTATACATTGATTTATATATTTTATCCCCTGGATCATTCTGAGATGTAAAGAGACTTTGCTCATCTTTCATTGCATTATCTAACATCATTTTAATGATAACTGACTCAAAAGCATCTGTTTGTTCACGAAGAGCTTTATCTTCTGCTTTTGGATCAATTTTGGGGATACTATGTTGCTGTGCAACTTGCATCGCTTGTGCATTAATTGAATCAAGTCCATATGTGCTCATTATATTACCTTTAAATCAGCAGAGATGCTTCCCGCACTCTTCATAGCTTCAAGAATTGAGATAATATCTTTAGGTGTTGCACCCAGCTTTTGTAAAGACCTTACCAGGTTTGCAACAGTTGTTGTACCTTCTGTTGTATAGATCTCATTTTCATTCAATCCAATTACAAGATTTTTATCAACAACCATTGCACCACTTGGCTGCGCTGCAGTTTTACCTTCAACAATTTTTATAGTAATATCACCATGTGTTAAGATAATAGGCTTAATTGCGATCTCAACACCTGCAACTATAGTCCCTGTTCTCTCATTAATCACTATGCGACTTTTTGGTTGATAGTTCATATCAATCTCTTGAACCTCAGCTAAGAATTCTATCATTGAACGATTCGCAGGGCGTTTAAGTTTTATACTTCTTGAATCAAGTGCTACAGCTACTTGTGTATTGTAAAAATTATTGATCGCTTTTTGTACAGAAACTGCATTTTTAAATCCTGATTCTTTTAAGGAGAGTGTCGCATATTCTTGGTGAAATAGGTCAATATTGATCTCGCGTTCTATAAATCCACCCTCATATACTACACCTGTTGTTGGATGGGACTCACTACCAGCTCCACGTTGATTGCGTCCACCGATACTTACAGCACCTTGAGCAAGAGCATAAATCTTTCCATCGACCCCTTTAAGTGGTGTCATTAGAAGTGTTCCACCCTCTAGTGACTTTGCATCACCGATAGAAGAGACTGTGATATCAAACTTATCACCTTGACGAGAAAATGGTTTCATTGTCGCAGTTACAACAACTGCTGCAACATTTTTTGACTTAATATCTACCGAGTTCATATCGATATTCATCGCTTTTAACATGTTGGCAATTGATTGAAGTGTAAATTTTGATGTTGTACCATCTCCGGTCTTTTTAAGACCAACGACAAGAGAGTAACCTATCAGTTGATTTTCTCTCACACCAACAATGCTTGAAACATCATTGATCTTTGTAGCATAGAGTGATGATAAAAAGAGTGTTAAAAGTAGTATATATCTCATTGCTTTTCCTTGAATTACTCAAGAAATAGCAATTATTATTCCAGTTTAGTCTGCTTGGAGGTATGTGAGTGTTGTATTTCCAAATTTTTTAGATTTGGATTTTGAAAAACTGCCTAAATTTTCTGGAATCTCTAAACCTGTCATATGTTCTATAATAATCATTCTTACTATCTCTTGAGGTAACGAAGCAATAAGTTGCATTGTTTTATCATAAATATCTTCCATCCCTTCACGTATACTAAAAGGTGGATCTATGTAAAAATATGCTTCTTCATTTGATTTTCTCAGCTTATTCACTATCACGTTTATATTGCTAAAACTATCTCCACCGTGTACTTCACAAGAACTTGGATCAGTTAAATCAATATTTTTTTTCAATGTAGCAAGTGCATCTCTATCTTTTTCCATAAAATAGATCTTTTTTGCTCCACGACTTAAAGCTTCAAGCCCAATAGATCCACTTCCAGAAAACACCTCAACAAAAGTGGCATCTACAATGTCAAATTGTAAAGTATTAAAAAAAGATTCAAGTACAATCGATTTTGAACTTCTTGTTGTATCTTTGGATGGAAGTGCAAGAATTTTTCCTTTAAACTTCCCAGCTATAATTTTTTTTGTAAGTTTTTTAGTATTATTTTTCATAAAATGCTTTCACTGCTCTTAAAATATTCTCTTTGTACTCTTGTGTGAGTTGTTCTATCCTATTTTCTAAGATATCAAAATCAAGAGAATTTTGCTCATCCTCTGTTGGCATTGCTTTCTCTTTTAACTCTTTTTGTGGATATAACTCTGCATATCTATGCTCAAGAGCTAAAATAAGCTGAGATTTAGAAAATGGTTTTACCAAATCAGCCTTACTCTCACTAGATATATAAAAACATCGGCTATCCTCTAAACATTCTGCATCTCGAACTACGATATCACACTGTTTTTTTGAACTAAGATATTTACTCAAAAAAAGTTCTAATGATTTTTGTAAAAGTGGTGAATGACACTCTACTGCTACTTTCATATTCTATCCTTCTAGGTAGTAATTTATACTATATTTTATATCTTCATCTATATCTGTTGCACTTTGTAAAAGCCATCGAGCATAAGAAGTATCATTGTTACATATCTCTTCTATGTATCGGCCTTTATACTTACCAAAAGAAAATTTTTCAAGGAGTACATTTTCAAAACTAAGCTCTTTCATTTTATCTTCATCTACTAAGCTATGAAGATAATTGTAAAGTAGTTTTATAACAAATGCATCATAAAGTGCATTATGTGCGACTAAAGCATCTTTAATTCCATACACACTCGCGAGTTCTTTCTCCTCTCTATAAAGTTTCAACTCATATCTTAAAAATTGTAAAGAGAAAAATTCACATTCAGGTATGAGGTGCTTTGTTACTTTAAAAGTATCAATCATATCACCTCTCCAAGTTATTCCAGATTGCAATAATTTTTCTATAATGAAAGGGATATTATGTGCAACAATTGTATGCTCATCTGAATTATGCTTTTGTAAAAATTGTCCAATTTCACTCTCTAAAAATTTTGGAGAATCTTGAATCGCTTCATTGGTTATGTGATGGATACTTGAAGCCTCTGCAGAGATTTTTTTTACCTCATTTATTAACTCATATTTACACATACCTTCATATATAATGGCAATAGAGCATATCTTGTCATCCTTTTCTCTTCCTGTTGTCTCTAAATCTAAAAATATTAACATTTTGCAATCCTCACCTTTTTACATCTTGCTACGAGGAGTATAAAAGAAAAATATCCAGCAATTAAAATAAATCCATAAAGAGAGTAGATACTAAACCAACTAACTAAAGAGTTTGTATCACTCAGAAGAGTACTAAGAATTACAGCTAAAACCATCTGTGCTCCAACTAGCCATATAAGCAGCATAAACCATTTTCTCCACACCTTAACTAAATCACCATAGCCTATCACCTCTATCTTTTGCATCTTTGCCTCTTGTGGACAGCTTAATAGCTCTAAAGAATAAGTATGATGACAATGATTAAAGATATGTTTTAAACCTTGAAATAAGGACAATAAAAGAGCTATACCAAAGAAGATAATAAACCAAAATTCAAAGATAATCACTAAGGCTTCGAAAAGTTCTGTATTAAAGGGTTTAGCACCCTCTTTTAGATACAAGACAAATGTCATCAAACCAGAGAATAAAGATGTATAAACAATGGTAGAGACACTTAAACGCCATGCCCAACTCCACCATAATAAGATATAAAATTTACTCACTACTTTTTCCAAAACTCTCTAACATAGTATGATAATGCTCTAGGGTGATAAAACTTTTCTCAAACCTATATCGAATGATAAATTCGACTACCTTATCCTTAAAAACACTATCCACATTTTCAACTCTACCAAAATAAGCAAGTGAAACATTTTTACTTTTGACAACAGCCTCTTTATCATAACTTATAGCTAAAATTTGAAGGTATTTTCCCTCTTTAATCTCACCTAGATTTTCATTTAAAAGAGATGCTCCAGAGAGGTTAATAGCTTTAAATTCAAATATATCTTCAAAATTTTCTATTTTTTTATCGATGCCAACTTCAACAAATAGATCTTTTAATACTCTTAGATTCTCTTTTCTTGCCATCTCGTAGCTTGAAATTTTATTGGTTAAATTTTTTAATCTATCTAATGCTGAACTCATCTCGTTATCCTCTTTTCTGATATAAAAGTATATCAAAATAACAGATAAGAAAATAAATAATGCGATATAATGTCATTACTTAATTAAAGACTAAAGAGAACTATGGATTATTTAAAAACACAGGGTGTAAAATCACTCAAAGGTAACATTCAAATATCTGGTGCAAAAAATGCTTCGCTCCCGCTTATAGCTATGACAATTTTAGCAAAGAACAAGGTTAATATCAAAAATCTTCCCCATGTAGCAGATATAAATACCCTTTTAAAACTCCTCTCAAACCTCGGTGCAGAGTGTAATTTCTTAGACGATAGAGTAATTGTTGATACAACTAGCATTAACAACACTAAAGCTACTTATGATATTGTAAAAACTATGCGTGCATCTATCTTAGTTCTTGGTCCTATACTTGCACGTTTTGGGCACTGTGAAGTTTCACTTCCAGGAGGTTGTGCTATTGGACAGCGCCCTATAGATTTACATCTTAAAGCACTTGAACAAATGGGTGCAAAAATTGAGATAAAAGCTGGTTATATTGAAGCTACAACACCTAATGGTCTTAAAGGGTGTGAAATTATCTTTGATAAGATTACTGTTACGGGAACGGCTAACATTGTTATGGCTGCAGCACTTGCTGAGGGTGTTACTACCATCACCAATGCAGCACGTGAGCCTGAAGTAGTACAACTGTGTGAAGTTCTAGATGCTAGTGGTGTTAAAGTTGAAGGGATAGGCACAGCTATCCTTAGAATCCATGGAACAGGTGGAAAGCTTGTTGATATTCCAGAGTTTACTATTATCCCAGATCGTATTGAAGCAGGTACATACCTTTGTGCAGCAGCTATTACAAAAAGTGAACTTACACTTACTCATGTAGAGCCAAAGCATCTTGGGTCTGTTCTTGCAAAACTTGAGGAAATGGGAAGTAGTTTTACCCTTGGAGAAGATTTTATCACCATCCACCCATCTCAAGATATTAAACCTGTTAAAATCATCACTCAAGAATACCCAGCTTTTCCTACAGATATGCAAGCTCAGTTTATGGCACTTGCAACTCAGGCTGATGGCGTTTCTATCATTGAGGAGCGCTTATTTGAAAATCGCTTTATGCATGTGAGTGAACTTCAACGTATGGGAGCAGATATCTCTCTTAATGGCCATACCGCAACTGTTAGTGGAAAAACTCAACTGAGTGGAACAGATGTAATGGCAACAGATCTTCGTGCATCTTCTGCACTTGTTCTTGCAGCCTTAGTATCAGAAGGTGAAACTAACATCCATCGTATCTATCATTTAGATCGTGGGTATGATTCTTTAGAGAAAAAACTAGAGGGTGTTGGGGCAAAAATAGAGAGACTTAAAGAGTAGCTAAACTACTCTTCAAATATAATCATCTCATAAACTGATTTTTTTGTAACAAGTGCTTTATCTGGTGCTACTGAGTGTGCATTTTTAGCGAGTTGTACTTCATGACGAAGTTCTGCTATCTCTTTTTCCATACTATCTACATTATCTTTTAAACGAAGTATAATGTCCACACCTGCAAGATTAACCCCTAACTCACGTGTTAAACGCAGTATAAGTTTTATCTTATCTATATCACGTTGAGAGTAAAGTCTTATGCGGCCATTAGAACGAGATGGACATATAAGATTTTCTCTTTCATACTGTCTAAGAGTTTGAGGATGGATATCAAGAATCTTAGAAACTATAGAGATTAAATAAACCGGTTCATCATAATTATGCATCATCATTTACTCCTTTGGAAGTTTTTCTTTCATCAGTGTAACTAAATCTTCATCTAAATCTTCAACTTTAGGTAAAACAATATTTGCTTTTAAGTACAAATCGCCACGTTGTTTTGTTTTTCTATTCATCGCACCCATCTCTTTTACACGGAAGCGTTGTCCATTTTTTGTACCTGCAGGTACTTTGAGTTTAATCTCTTTTTCAAGTGTTTGAATAGCAATTTTATCCCCAAATAGTGCTGCATAGAGAGGAACATCAAAACTTTTTACTAAGTCATCACCTTCTCTCTCATACTCCGGATTTGATGCAACATTGATTCTCAGGAACAAGTCACCTGCTCGTCCACCTTGAGCATGACCTTTTCCCTTAACACGCATCTTCTCTCCACTTTTTACACCAGCAGGGATTTTGATGTCAAATCTATCACCATTGACACTAACCGAGTGACTTCCACCTAAGATAGAGACACTAAAAGGGATGGTTACACTTGTCTCAATATCGAGGTTTGGTTCTTGATGGAAACCACCTCCACCTCCAAATCCTCCGCCAAATGGGTTGCCTCCACCAGCTCCAGCACCGCCAAAACCTCCTCCGAAGCCTCCGCCTCCGCCAAACATTTGACGAAGAATCTCATCAAGGTCTACATTTCCACCTTGTGCACGGGAGAAATCATGGAAGTTTTGTCCACCAAACATTGCATCTCCATGCATATCATACTGAGCTTTTTTCTCTTTATCGCTTAGTATCTCATAAGCTGCATTAATCTCTTTAAATTTTTCTTCTGCAGATACTTCTTTATTTACATCTGGATGATATTTTCTTGCCAGTTTTCTGTAAGCTTTTTTTATCTCTGATTCTGTAGCATTTTCGCTAACTTCTAATGTTTCATATAATGATTTTGCCATAGTAATTCCTTATTTCATAATTGTTTATTTGATTAGTGGAATTATATCATAAGAGTTGAGTGTATGTCAATCAAGGTTAAGAGGATGATGTAGTTACTATAAAGTATAATGAAGAAGTATATACTTAAAGTATGTGACGGATATAGCGATACACTAAATGCATCGCTATTTTAATCCTTAGTGTAAGAAGTGACGAACTTCTGAGAAGTAAAGACTCATACCAAACTCGTTGGCAGCATCTATAATCTCTTCATCACGGATACTTCCACCAGGCTCGATAACATTTTTTACACCAGCCTCAGCTGCTGCATCAATAGAATCACGGAAAGGGAAGAATGCTTCAGATGCTAGTGCTGCACCTTTGACATCAAGACCCATATCTTTCGCTTTTTTAAGAGCACATTGTGCAGCATCCACACGAGAAGTCATACCCATACCAACTGCAACCATAGCAGCATTTTTCACATAAACAACACAGTTAGATTTTGTAAGAGATGCTACTTTGTAAGCAATCTCTAAATCTTTCATCTCTTCTGGAGTTGCTGCATTTTTACTTACAAGCTTCGCGTTTTTCACTTCATCTTTACCCACAACATCAGCATCTTGGAAAACAAATCCGCCATCGATGTGTTTAAAGTCTTTTTTGTCATTTGCAAGAACTAATTTGTCTGCACCCATTTCAAAAAGTTTTATACGTTTTTTCTTAGCAAAAACTTCTTGAGCCTCAGGTGTGATACGACCAGCGATAACGACCTCTAAGAAAATCTCATTCATCTTTTCTGCTAACTCTTTATTTACAGTACCATTTACAGCTACAACACCACCAAATGCAGAAACAGGATCACACTTGAGTGCTTCTGTATAAGCTTCAAGAAGTGTATCTTTGATAGCAAAACCACAAGGATTACCATGTTTAGAGATACATACAGCATTGTCATCACCAAAACCAGCAGCAATTTTTACAGCACCGTTAAGGTCATTTAAGTTGTTAAAGCTTGCTTCACCTTTAAGTGTTTTAAAGTTGTTTGAAAAGTGTTTGTCAAACTCGTACAGTGCACCTTTTTGGTGTGGATTTTCTCCATAACGAGTATCCATCACTTTATTTCCAACTACAAATTGTTTCTCACCAAAACCATCGTTAAAACGCTCATTCATATAGTTTGCTATCATAGAATCATAAGCAGCAGTATGCTCGTATGCTTTAATCATATAACCCCGACGGAAATCTTTTGTATTTTTTTCATTTTCAATTGCATCAATTACTTCAGCATAATCTTCAACATTTGTTACAATGATAACTGCATCAAAGTTTTTCGCAGCAGAACGAACCATAGCAGGGCCACCGATGTCAATATTTTCAATGATATCATCAAAATCATCAGTCTTCTCAATAGTCTCTTTAAATGGATAAAGATTTACACACACTAAATCAATTGACTCAACACCCAACTCTTTTGCTTGGTCAAGGTGGCTTTGTTTATCTCGACGGTGAAGAATCCCACCATGTACATAAGGGTTAAGAGTTTTTACACGCCCCTCAAAACACTCAGGAAACTTTGTAACCTCGTCAATTTCTATTGCTGCTACACCATTTTCTTTTAAAAGTTTATAAGTACCACCTGTAGAGATAATCTCATAATCGTTTTTCACTAATGATTTACAAAAATCTACTATGCCTGTTTTATCGCTAACGCTTACTAATGCTCTTTTCATTCTATGCCTTGAGTGTAAAATAATGGTGCAATTTTATCTAAATAGAGTTTAGAAGATGGTAAACTTAATAAAATAAAAATACAGAGAAAAATTTATGAGTAAAAATATTGCTATTTTATGTTCTGGTGGGGATGTTTCAGGGATGAACCCTGCCCTAAAAAGATTTGTCGAGTATACCAAAGAGAAAAAACTTACACCCTATTTTGTCTATGATGGTTATGAAGGGTTGATTGACAATAAAATAACAGAGGCTTCTTATTGTGATGTTGCAGGAATCATAACTCGTGGAGGATCGAAGATAGGTAGTGCGAGAAGCAAAAGATTTATGGAGGTAAAATATAGAATACAAGCTAAAGAAAATCTTGCAAAGTTGAAAATTGAAATGCTTGTAGTTCTTGGGGGAGATGGATCCTTTCGTGGTCTTGATATATTTTACAAAGAACATGGTAT
>Ga0256828_1001351_pt1 | contig 15309 bp, 13 predicted proteins | sample CV88metaG_FD_185993 | JGI IMG/M metagenome (GOLD analysis project Ga0256828, IMG submission 185993) | Hydrothermal vent microbial communities from East Pacific Rise, Pacific Ocean - CV88 | ecosystem: Environmental > Aquatic > Marine > Hydrothermal vents | place: Pacific Ocean: East Pacific Rise...
AGTGCAGAAATTACTTCGCTATATTTTGCGAAATCTTTTTTTCTAAGATATCTCATAAGTCTTCTTCTTTGACCTACTAATTTTAATAGACCTAATCTTGAAGAGTGATCTTTTTTGTGTTCTCTTAAGTGTTCAGTTAGTTCGTTAATTCTTTGAGTTAATAAAGCGATTTGAACCGCTGGACTTCCAGTATCTTTTTCTCCGTTAGCAAATTTAGAAATAATTTCTTGTTTTTTCGCCGTATCTAAAGCCATAATTGCCTCCTGATTGGTATAATAAATTTTCACTTTCAAAGTGAATTTGAAATTATATCAAAAAAAATATAACTTTTAGATATAATTTAAAATTAAATTTATAAAATTTTACTTTTCTTAAAGGATTAAATATGAATAAGTATATATATATTGTATTATTTATTATTTTATATCTTATTTTTTATTATACAATTCATCAGGATGAATATAAATGTGATGCTGGTCATGTTTATAGTTGTTTTGTAATTGCTCAACAAAAAGCAGATAATGGATATTATGATGAAAGTATTAATTTTCTGATTAAGGCTTGTGAATTTAAAAGTAAAGAAGCTTGTTCGATAGTTGCAAATGCTTATTTTTTAGGTCAAAAAATTAAACCAGATATAAAAAAAGCTAATGAATTTTATAAAAAAGCATGTGAATTAGGAGATGAAGATGCTTGTTTTTATTTAAGAAATAAACAATTATTTATAATGAGATAGTTAAGAGGCGGATTATAGCTAAAAAATTAAAAAATAAAATAACTATTTAATATTTTTTAATTAATATTTTTAAAATTGTGACAATTTTACACATAATATGAAAATTTATGATATACTTCCATCACCAAAACGGTGAGTAACCGATATTTTAGATTTGATATGAAATCAAATAATATATTCTTCAATAAAGAACTACAGAAAATATTATCTACTTACCGACAGGTAAATCAAACAATATGAATTACAAATAAAAATAACTTACAATATATAATTCATACAATATTTAAGGAAAAATATGACATTTAACGAATTTAATTTAAGAAGCGAACTTCAAAAAGCAATCGATGTAGCAGGATTTAAAGAGCCAAGCCCTATCCAAGAATTAGCAATTCCAGTGATTTTAGATGGAAAAGATGTAGTAGGACAAGCACATACAGGTACAGGAAAAACTGCAGCATTTGGATTACCAATTTTAAATAAACTTGAACTTGATGGAAGTGTAGAAGCTGTAATTATCGTGCCAACTAGAGAACTTGCAACACAAGTTAGTGATGAAATTTTTAGATTTGGTAAATTTTTAGGAATTAATACAGCAACTGTATATGGTGGAACAAGCTATTCAAGACAGCTTAAACATATCGAAAAAGCAAGTGTAATTGTAGCTACTCCAGGTAGATTTTTAGATTTATTAAGAGGTGGAAAAATTGATATTGCACCAAAATATGTAGTATTAGATGAAGCAGATGAAATGCTTGATATGGGATTTTTAGATGATATTAAAGAAATCTTTACTTTTATGCCAAGTGATAGACAAACATTACTTTTTAGTGCGACTATGCCACAAGCTATTAAAGATTTAGCAAATAGAATCTTAAATACTCCAGAATTTATCACTATTACAAAAAGTGAAGTAACAAATTCTAAAATTTCTCAAAGTTTTTATGTAGTAGATGAAAAAGAAAGAGATGATGCACTTTTAAGACTACTTGATTTCAAAAACCCAACAAAAGCGATTGTATTTTGTAGAATGAAAAGTGAAGTTGATAGAGTAACTACTATGCTTGTATCTCAAGGATATGCAGCTAAAGGGCTTCATGGTGATATGGAACAAAGACAAAGAGAAGAAACTATTAGAGCATTCAAAAGAGATTTAGAAATCTTAGTAGCAACAGATGTAGCTGCAAGAGGATTAGATGTAAATGATGTAAGTCATGTATTTAACTACCATATCCCTTTTGATAGTGAGAGTTATGTTCATAGAATAGGTAGAACAGGAAGAGCAGGAAAAGAAGGTGTTGCAGTATCTATCGTAACTCCAGCAGAATTTAGAAGCCTACTTAAAATTCAAAAATCAGTAGGAAGTAAACTTATTGCAAAAGAGATTCCTACTATTGATGAAGTAAAAGGTAAAAAAGGTAATGAGTTAATCGAAAAAATCGAAAAAACTGATGTAAGTGAAACAGCAATCGAGTTAATTGAACAACTTAAAGAAGAATATGATATTTCTACAATTGCATTTAAACTTGCTACTTTACTTCAAGATGAAATGGCTATTTCTGGAAGTGAAAGAATAGGAAAAAGCAAAGCTGAAATAGCAAAAATTGAAAAAAGAGCTATGAATGATAAATCTTCATCTTCAAGAGGTAGAAGAAGAAGTGGTGGAAGAGGTAGAAGCAATAATAGAAATGGTTCTAGAAACTCTTCTGGTGGAAATAGAAATAGAAGAAGATAACACTTTTTTAAAAGAAACTTTTTAGTTTCTTTTTTATACTTTTTACAAAAACTACTCACAAATAAACTCATTTACAATATATATTATTAAAATTTGATTAAATATTCCAAATATGATAAAATTAGTGTTATTTTAATAAAGGCTTAAATTAGGAGAAGTTATGATTTTTACTCGTTCAACAGGATATGCTCTTTTAGCATTAGCAGAACTTGCTTTAATAAAAGAAGCGATAGATACGACACATTTATCAGAAAGAATAGGTGTTAGTAAGTATTTTTTAGCAAAACTTTTACAAAATTTATCAAAAAAAGGGATTGTAAAATCATTTAAAGGGGTAAATGGGGGATTTATTTTAGATAAAGAGCCTTCATCGATAAAAGTGATAGATATTTTTAAATGTGTAGAAGATAAAGATTTTTTAGTATATGAATGTGCACAAAATGAGGAAGATTGTCCAAATAATAGAGCAAGTGTTTGTAGTATTTGGCCATTTTTAAATCTATTAGAAGATAATATTTTGACATATTTAGAAAAATTTACATTAGAAGATGTTATAAAAATGAGAAATTGCTAACAAATTAATGAAACCTATCAAATTTATGATAAAATTATTTTTTAAGTAAAAAATAAAAAAAATATAAAATAGGGTGTATATTTGTTAAAAAAAATAAAAGATTTAAAAGAAAAATTAGGGGATATTAGTGATTTAGGAGTTGTATTTTTTGTATTTGCAATTCTTTTAATCATTATTATACCACTTCCAAGTGGGGTACTTGATTTTTTCTTAACGATTTCATTAGCAGTATCAGTCTTAATTCTTTTAATATCTTTATATATTCCTAAACCTACAGATTTATCCACTTTTCCTACATTAATTTTAATTGTTACTTTATATAGGTTGTCCTTAAATATTGCTACAACTAGGATGATTTTAAGTCATGGAAATGAGGGACCTGAAAATGTAAGTGAACTTATTACAGCTTTTGGTAAGTTTGTTGTAGGTGGAAATTATGTAATTGGGATTATTGTATTTATTATTTTAGTTGTAATTAACTTTATGGTTGTAACTCAAGGGTCTACTAGGGTTGCAGAAGTTGCAGCAAGATTTACACTTGATGCTATGCCTGGTAAACAAATGGCTATTGATGCAGACCTTAATGCTGGGCTTATTGGTGAAGATGAAGCAAAACAAAGAAGACAAGAGTTAATCTCTGAAGCAAACTTTTATGGAGCAATGGATGGGTCGAGTAAGTTTGTAAAAGGGGATGCTGTTGCGGGTATTATTATTACTTTAGTAAACATTATTGCTGGATTTTTAATAGGTGTATTCCAACACGATATGAATTTAGCAGATGCTGCTAGTAGTTATACTATTTTAACAGTTGGGGATGGTTTAGTAGGTCAAATTCCAGCTCTTATGGTATCTACTGCTACAGGTATTATGATAACAAGAGCTAGCAAAGATGAAAGTAATTTTGCTGAAGGTGTAATAGGGCAACTTGCAAATGATTATAAAGTATTGATGATAGTTGGATTTGTGATGTTTTTATTTTCACTTACTCCTGGATTTCCTACAGTAAGTCTTATTTTTGTAGGGCTTATCTTTTTTGTAAGTGGATATATGATGAAAGTAACACAAGATGGTAAAAATCCTATTAAAGAGTTATTTTCTAAATATTTCAAATCCAAAAAATCTACTACTACCGATGAAACTAAACCTAAACAACAATCTGATAAAAAATCTACAGAAAAAACAGAAGTCCAAAAAGAGGAAACTCCAGAAGAAAAAGCAGCAAAAGAGGAAAAAATAATTGATGATGTTTTAAAAATAGAGATTTTAGAACTTGCTATTGGGTATCAATTAATCCGTTTAGCTGATCCAAATCAAGGTGGTGATTTACTTGATAGAATTAAAACAATGAGAAGAAAAATAGCAGCTGATTTTGGATTTTTAATGCCTCAAGTTAGAATTAGGGATAATCTACAATTAAATCCAAATCAATATCAAATTTTATTAAAAGGTATTTCTATAGGAGAAGGGGAAATTTATCCTGATAAATTTATGGCTATGTCTAATCCAATGGTTACTGAAGAGATAGAAGGTATTCCTACAAAAGAGCCAGCTTTTGGAATAGATGCTATATGGATAGATGCTGATAAAAAAGAGGATGCTTTAATGGCTGGATATACAGTAATAGATCCATCTACTATTATTGTTACACATATGAGTGAACTTGTTAAAAAATATGCAGAAGAATTACTTACTCGTCAAGATGTACAAGAGTTACTTGATAGGGTAAAAAAAGATTATCCAGCTATTGTAGATGATTGTATGAAAGTAGCTTCTATTGGACTTATTCAAAGAGTATTAAAAGCTCTTTTACATGAAAAAATACCTATTAAAGATATGATTACGATTTTAGAAACTATTACAGATACGGCAGAAATTACAAAAAATGTTGATATAATTGTAGAACAAGTTAGAAGTCGTCTTAGTAGAGTTATTACAAATTTATACAAAGACGAAAATGGGGTAATAAAACTTGTAACATTTGATACCAATACAGAACAATATTTACTTAATAAATTGCAACAACAAGGGGATAGTAAGCAATTTTTATTAAGTGTAGCAGATATGAATAAATTAGTAGAAGAGGTGGGAAATACTGCAAATCAAATTCTTTCACAAGGTATAGCACCTGTTATTTTAATAGTAGATCCTATGATTAGAAAATCTTTATCTGAAATTTTTGAAAGATTTGGATTAGATGTTGTAGTATTAGCTCATTCAGAAATAGATTCAAATGCTAAATTTGAAGTATTAGGTACAATAAATATCAATTTTTAGGAGGGAATGATGATAATAGGAATTTTATTAGCAATAATAGCTGGTTTTTTAACAAATTATCTTTTAGATTTAAGTTACTTTAAAGAAAATTGGGACTATCTTTTTCCGTATGAGCCTGTAGTAATTAGTGGAGTGTTTATTACATTTTTTGTAATCTATTATTTTTTACAAAAAGTTAAATTTACTAAATTAGTTAATGATTTAAAAATATTAAATAGTAAAATAGAAGTATTTAATACAGAAAAAAAATTTAACATAGAAACAAAAAATCAATTTTTAGTAAAAACTTTTACATCTTTGAATAATTTATTTAATGAATGGCTAAAAAAAGAGGCAAATTATCAAAAAAAAATAAATAATTTACAAATGGAAAAAGATGATATAGAAAATATTTTTGATTTAGAAAATGTATTTGTTTTAAAAGTAACTGAAAGTGGTAAAGTATCAAAATCGAATAAAAAATTTTTAGAATTTTTAGGATTTGACAGTGAAGCAAAATTAAATATAAATGTGCAACATATTTTTGATATTTTTAATGATGAAAGTTTGAGTAAAAATTTAAATGATTTAATAGGAAAAGATATTAAAGTAAAAATGAATAATGTAAATTTTTTATTACATATTGAAAAAATACCACAAACTTCAGAATATGTAATTACATTAATAGATATTACTATATTTGAAAATGAAAAAAATAGTGTAATACAAAAAATGGAATATGCAGGAGAAAATTTAAAAACTACATTTGCTATTAATAAAAAACTTGAAACTACAATGATTAAAGTTTTAAATTATGATAGTTATTTTGCTTATTTAGGAAGTGGAATATTAGAAGTATTTGAAGAAAAATTTGTAGAAAAAATAATATCTTTAGGATATGAAGATATATTTAAAATAGAAAATAATCTATTTGCTGTATATGATTTACATGTAAATTTTGATAAATATAAAAAAACTTTAGAAGAAACAATAATTATTACAGTTGGTAAAGATAAATATATTTTTACACCTAAAGTGGTTATTACTAGTGGAGTGAATTTCGAACAAGCATATCAACAAATTGCTGAATCAAGTAAAACTTTAGTTTCAAAAGAGAAATCATCTTCTAAATATGAATTAGATTTTATTAAATTTGTAAATAATACTATTTTAGATAATAAAATTTTATTAGGATATTCTGAAATTGAAGGGGAAGAAAATACTATAGTTATATCACCAGTTATAAAAGATGAATATAATAATATGCTACCACAAAAAGAGGTAGATGCCTTTTTAAGAGAATTTAATATATATCTATTTACAATAAAACAGATTATTTTAAATAATATAAATGTATTAAAAAATCATAAAATAATTATAAATGTTACAAGTGAAGATTTATTAACAACTACTATGCTTGTGGATTTATTATCATTAATCAAAAGAGAAGATTTAATGGCTGTATTTAATGTAAATATCAACTCTAAATATTCAATTGTAAAACCATTATTAAAACAGATAAAATCATATGCTCAGTTAGGATTTAAAAATATTGGTAGTGGATATATAAATTTTATAGATATTTATGCTTTAAAAGTAGAGTATTTAGAAATTGATGAAAAATTATCTGAATTAGTTGATAAAGAAGAAGAATGGAAATTTTTAGTAGATTCTGTAAAATTAATAATAAAAGCACAAAAAAGTAAATTAATATCATCTAAATATAAAGATGAAAATATTAAAAAAATTTCAAATGAGATAAAAATTTTATAATTGTTATCAAAATGTTATTTTATAGTTATAATATTTCATTAATGAAAAAATAAAAAGGAATGAAAATGAAAAAAATCATTGCAGGTTTAACATTAGCAGCAGTTAGTTCATTTGCTTGGACAATCAGCGGAACAGGAGCATCTTTTCCATATCCAGTATATAAAGAAACAATTAAAAATTTTTATAAAACAACAGGAAATAAAGTAAATTATACTCCAACTGGTTCTGGTACTGGAATTAAAGAAATTAGTTCAAGACATGTTGATTTTGGTGGAAGTGATAAACCTTTAAGTCCAAAAACTTTACATAAGAAAAAACTTTATATGTTTCCAACAGTAGTTGGTGGAATTGTATTTGGATATAACATTCCAGGTGTTAAAAACTTAAAATTAAGTAAAGTAGCTATAGAAGGGATTACATTAGGAACTATAAAATATTGGGATAATAAAGCTATAACATCTGTAAATAAAGGAGTTGAATTACCTCATCATAAAATTATTTTTGTACATAGAAGTGATAGATCAGGTACTACTTTTAACTTCACTTATTATTTAAGTAAAATGAATAGAGTTTGGAATAAAAAATATGGTGCTAGAAAAACTATTAATTGGCCTACAGATGATCAAGGAAGAGGAATTGCTGGAAAAGGTAATTTTGGTGTAAGTAGTGCTATTAAAACAAATGCTTATTCTATAGGTTATGTAGATTATGCAGATGCTAAAAAAAATGGATTAAATATGGCTATAGTTCAAGGAAGAGATGGTTCATTTTTAGCTCCAACACCTGAAAATTTTGCAAAAGGTGCAGCTTATGCAGGATTTGATCCAAAAAGAGATTTTTATAAAATTATAGCTTATCCTAAAAAAGGATATCCAATTATTGCAGCAACTTTTATTCTTTTACCAAAAGAGAAAGTAAATGAAGATAAAAAAGTTACAGCTTTTTTTGATTATATGTATAAACATGATGAGTTTGCAAGTAAACTTGGATACATTCCATTACCAGAAAATGTAAAAAATCAAGTAAGAAAATATTGGGAAGAAAAAGGGATTAAATAATCTCTTTTTAGATACCTTTTTGGTATCATTCCAAAATCAAATGAAAAGGTCATAAATGGAATCTTTGTTTAAAAAAATTGCTTCTTTTAGTGCTACTACAATTCTTTTAATATTATCTTCAATTTTTATTGTATTATTTATTTATGCAAAACCAGCTATGATGGAATATGGTGTTAAATTTTTGACAGATGCTAGATGGGGAGTAGAAGTACCTATTAATCAACCAGACACAAAAGCTACGACACAATCAACTGCAAAAGCAGATACAAAAGCTGTAAATGATGATACAGTAAATATGGATGATGAAAATGATGATAATGTAGTAGTAAACACTGAAGATGACGATGATGGTGCTGTAAATATGGATGATGAAGGTGATGATGTAGTAAATACTGGTGATGATGACGATGAAGTAGCTACTACAAAAACTATTTATGGTGGATTAGTACCTATTGTAGGGACTATTCTTTCTACAATTATTGCGATGATTTTAGCAGTTCCTCTTGCTATGGGAATAGCTATATTTTTAAGTGAAATAGCACCAGATTTTATAGCAAAGCCAGTAGGAATTGCTATTGAGCTTTTAGCAGCAATACCAAGTATTATCTATGGTATGTGGGGACTTTTTTATTTTGGTCCTATAGTATCTAGTATATTTGGAGGAGGGAGTGTATCTCTTTTAGTCGCTGGATTTGTTTTGGCTATTATGATTATTCCATTTATGGCTTCATTGACAAGAGATAGTATGAATACTACTCCAGCTGTATTAAAAGAGAGTGCTTATGCTATGGGTGCTACTAAATTTGAAGTTATTAAAGATGTAGTGTTTCCTTATGCAAAAAAAGGGATTATTGGTAGTATGATTTTAGCACTTGGTAGAGCATTAGGTGAAACAATGGCTGTTGCTTTTGTAATCGGTGGAGTATTTACATTTCCAAAATCAATTACAGATCCAACAGTATCTATTCCAGTAGTTTTAGCAAATAGTTTTTCAGAAAGTAATGGTATGAGTTTAAGTGTATTATTTTATTTAGCACTTATATTATTTATTATATCTTTTGCTGTAATTTCTTTTGCTAAATTTTATTTTTTAAGGGATAAAAAATGAGACTTTTTATAAATAAATTAGTATTAATTTTATCTACTTTAGCAGCTGTTATTGGAATTGGATTTTTATTTTGGATTTTAATAACTTTAAGTATTAAAGGGATTAGTGCTATAAATTTACATATTTTTACAGCTGATTTAGTAGATAATGGACTTAGAAATTTACTTGTAGGACAATTTACACTTGCACTTATGGCAGTAGTAATTGGTGTACCTATTGGAATGGTAGCAGGTATTTATCTTCAAGAATATTCATTTGGAAATAAATATGCTGAATTTATCAGAAATCTTAGTGATGTTATGATGAGTGCTCCAAGTATCGTAATTGGTACATTTGTATATGCTATTATTGTAAATCCAGTAGGGCATGTAAATGGTTGGGCAGGTGCTATTGCTTTAGCAATTATGATGATTCCTATTGTTGTAAGAACGACTGATGATATGTTAGGACTAGTTCCAACTGAGCTTAGAGAAGCTGGAGTAGCTATTGGTGCACCTAAATATAAAGTTATTTTTGATATTATAATAAGAGCTGCAAAAGTGGGTATTATGACAGGTATTTTACTTGCATTTGCTAGAATTGTAGGTGAAACAGCACCGCTACTTTTTACAAGTGGAAATAGTCAATATTTTACAATGAATCTTAATGAAGAATTCCCATCATTAACAGTAGCTATTTATAATCTTGCTACTATGCCAGATCAAAATTTAGTAAATCTTGCATGGGCAGGTGCATTTTTACTTACTGTATTTGTACTTATGATAAATCTTATTGGTCGTTTTATAACAAAGGAGAAAAAAAGATTATAATGGATATAAAAGATTTTAGTTTTACTTATAAAGGTGCAACTAAACCAAGTCTTAAAAATATTAATTTACCTATTTTAGAAAATAAAGTAACAGCTCTTATAGGTCCTAGTGGATGTGGTAAATCTACACTTCTTAGAAGTATGAATAGAATTCATGATCTTTATCCTGGAAATAAATATGAAGGTGAGATTTTACTTAAAAACCTTGAAAATAATAAAATGGAAAATATTTTAGAGATTAAAAAAGAGAATGATTTTATTGCACTTAGACAAAGAGTAGGAATGATTTTTCAAAAACCTACACCATTTCCTATGAGTATCTATGATAATATTGCCTATGGACTTAGACTTCAAGGAAATAAAAATAAAACAGATTTAGATGAGAGAATAGAAACTGCTTTAAGAGGTAGTGCTTTATGGAATGAAGTAAAAGATAGACTAAAAGATGATGCAAGAGGTCTAAGTGGTGGACAACAACAAAGATTATGTATAGCAAGAGCTGTAGCACTTAAACCAGAAGTATTACTTTTTGACGAACCAACATCGGCACTTGATCCAATCTCAACTGGTGCTATTGAAGAGCTTATTGTTGAGCTTAAAAAAGATGTAAGTATTGCTATTGTTACACATAATATGCAACAAGCTTCAAGAATTAGTGATTTTACAGCATTTATGTATTTAGGGGATTTAATAGAATATGATAAAACAGAAACAATATTCTTAAATCCAAAAGAACAAAGAACAGAAGATTATATCACAGGTAAATTTGGATAAAAGGGAGAACAATGTTATCAAATTATGTAAAACAAAGAGAAGAGATTAAAAATGAATTAAAAGCAATTTTTGCGAATTTATTACATGCACATGAGATTTTAAATGTATCTATTAAAGAGTGTGATACTGCAAAATTTCAAGAAGCAAAAACATATACAATGAATATGAGCAATAAAATTAATGATATTGAAAATTATATTATTAAATTTTTAGCATTATATTCACCAGAAGCAAGAGAACTTAGAAGATTTGTAGCATATCTTAAAATAACTGGTGAATTACTAAGAATGAACTCAAATACAAAAAGTTTTATTAATGGATGTATAGATATTAAAGAGATTGTAGATACTTCAATTGTTAATGATTATTTATTACCATTACACACATCTACTTTAAGTGCTCTTGCAAAAACAAAAGAGATGATTGATATAGATGAAGAAGATGAACTTCAAGATATTTTTAATAAAATTATAGTAGAAGAGCATAAAACTGATGATTTATATGATTTAATTGAAGAACAAGTATTTGCTTTAGATTTAGAATATAAAACAATCAATCAAATGTTAAAAACATTTAGAAAAATAGAAAAAATAGCAGATAGAACTATCGAAATAGCTAATCTACTACTTTATTATAAAATAGGTGGAAGATTACAAAACGTATAATTATTTAAAAGCTAAAAAAGTTGCAAAATTGCACCATCTAAATATAATTTCTATATGTTTAAATCCTGCATTTTGTAACATTTCTCTATTTTCCATATCACTATAAGGGATAAGTATATTTTCTAAAGCTTCCCTTTTTTTAGCGATTTCGTATTCACTATATCCTTTTTCTTTTTTATATTCATAATATTCATCTATTAAAATTTTATTTAATTTTTTATCTTCAGAAATTAATTTTTCACTCATTAAAAAAATTCCATTTTCTTCTAAAGAATTATAGATTTTTTGGATTAATTTTTCTCTTTTTATAGGTCTTATGAATTGAATAGTATAATTAGCACTAATAAGTTTATTCATTCCAAAAGGATAATTTATAAAGTCACTTTCTACGAAATCTATATCAACTCCAAATGCTTTTGCTTTTTTTGATGATTTTTCAATCATAGCAGAAGAATTATCTATTCCTGTTAGGTTTAAAGTAGGATTAAATTGAGCTAATTTTATAAGAAAAGTTCCAGTAGAACTTCCTAAATCTAAAATTTTATCATTATCATTTAGATAGTTTTTTAAAATATTTATTGAAAGGTTTAAATTCTCTTTATAAAATGGAACAGACCTATCAATCATATCATCGAAAACATCCGCAACTTCTTTATCAAACTCAAATTGCTTGGTAATCTCTTTTTGAAATACTTTATCTCTCAAATATAATCCTTTTTTGTTATAATTATATCAAAAAGAAATTTGAGGAAAAAAATGAGAAATAATATTATTGGTGCTATTTTATTGATTTTTATAATTGTTGAAGGATTAAATATAGCAATTTTTACTTTTATGTGTAATATGGATAAAAATTTAGAGTATGCTATTTTATTTTCTTCAATAATGTCATTAATAGTATTTGTAATTATTTTTTTCTTAAGTAAAAAAATATTATTTAAAGAAGCTTCTCAAAGAGAAGAATTAATACAAACAAAAGAAAAATTAGATACAAATCAATATACTGATATTTTAACTAATTTACCAAATAGAATAAAATTTTTTGAAGATTTAGTAGATGCAAAAGGGATAGTTTTATTAGATTTAGATGATTTTTCTATTTTAAATAGTGTATATTCTAAAGAATTAGGTGATGAATATTTAAAAAAATTAGCAAAAAAATTACAATCTAGTAGTTGTATAGATAATTTGTATAGATTAGGAGGAGATGAATTTGCATATATTTCTAAAGAAGATAAAGATTTAAAAAATATAGCAGAATGTTTATCTCAAGTAATAGATAAATTTTATTTAGTTAAAGACAATATAATAATACAAACGAGTGCGACTATAGCAGTTACTTACAAAAAACCATTTATTGAAACTGCTGATTTAATTTTAAAATATGGTAAAAAACATAAATTAAATATTATTGTTTATTCTGATAAGTTAGAAGTATTTGAAAATTCTCAAACTTTTTTAGATATTACAATGAGAATAAAAAAAGCTTTAAAAACAAATAATATTGTTCCATTTTTTCAATGTATAGTAGATAAAGATGAAAAAATTATAAAATATGAAGCTTTAATGAGAATAAAAGAGGGGGAAAAGTATATATTACCAGCTGTATTTTTAGATGTAGCTAAAAAGACAAAACTTTATCCAGAATTAACTATACAAATGATTAATAAAACTTTTGAATATATGAAAGATAAAAATGTTCCTTTTAGTTTTAATTTAAGTTATGATGATATAATAAATAATAGAATATATAAGTTTGTTTTAGAAGAGATAGATAAATTTCCTAATCCAAAAAATATAATAGTCGAATTATTAGAAACAGAAAATATGAAAAGTTTTGATTATGTAAAAAAATTTATTGATGAAATACACAAAAGAGGTGCTAAAATAGCGATAGATGATTTTGGAAGTGGATATAGTAATTTTGTGTATTTAGAAAAACTAAATGCAGATATGATTAAAATAGATGGAGATATTGTATCTAATATTTTATCTTCTGAAAATGCTTTTTTTGTAGTAAAAACTATAGTAGAATTTTGTAATAAAAATAATCTAATAAGTGTAGCAGAATTTGTATCACATAGAGAGATATATTTGGCATTAAAAGAGTTAGGTGTGGATGAATATCAAGGATTTTATTTTTGTACACCAAAGGAGAGTATTGAATGAAACAAGAAACTATAGCTATAGCATATGGATATGAAAAAGATAATAATCGTACAATGAATGTACCTATTTATCAAACTACTGCTTATGAATATGAAAGTATAGAAAGTGCTGCTAGACTTTTTAATTTAGAAGAAGAAGGGAATATTTATACTCGTATAGGTAATCCAACTACTGAAATTTTTGAAAAAAGAATAGCAAGACTTGAAGGTGGAATAGATGCTATAGCACTTTCAAGTGGAATGGCTGCTGTTTTTTATAGTGTAGTTAATTTAGTGAAATCTGGTGATAATGTTATAGCTTCTACTAAGCTTTATGGCGGTACTATTACATTACTTACTCAAACTTTAAAAAATTTTGGTGTAGATGTTAAATATTTTGATGTTCATCAAGCAAATGAATTAGAAGAACTTATTGATGAAAATACAAAGGCTATTATTTTTGAAAGTGTAGCAAATCCAGCTTTAAGTGTGCCTGATTTTGATACTATTACAAATATTGCTGACAAAAAAGGTGTTATTACAATTTGTGATAATACAATAGCAACTCCTTATGGATGCAAGCCTATTAAATTAGGAGTAGATATTGTAGTGCATAGTGCTAGTAAATATATAGTAGGAAATGGAAGTGCTATTGCAGGAGTAATTGTAGAATCACAAAAAGCAAAAGCAAAATTATCAAATCATGATTATTTTTCACAACCAGATGAGAGTTATCATGGACTTATTTATATAGATAAATTTAATGCACCTTTTATAGCAAGAGCAAGATTAGCACTTTTAAGAGATTTTGGTGCTGTAATATCTCCTTTTAATTCATGGCTTTTAATTCAAGGACTTGAAACTTTAGCACTTAGAATAAAACAACATTCAAAAAGTGCTAAAAAAATAGCTAAATTTTTAAAAAAACAAGGATTTAAAGTAAACTATCCTTTATTAAAAGATAATGAAAATTATAAATATGCAAAAAAATATTTAAAATATGCTGGTGGAATAGTTAGTTTTGAAGTAGATAGTTTTGAACATGCAAAAGAGATAGTAAAACATTTAAATTTATTTAGTTTAGTGACTAATATTGGTGATTCAAAATCAATAGTAACTCATCCTGCAAGTACAACACACCAGCAATTAAGTAAAGAAGAGCTTAAAAAAGCAGGAGTACCAGAAGGTCTTATTAGACTTAGTATAGGATTAGAAAATCCAAAAGATTTAATTCAAGATTTAAAACAAGCAATTAAAGGTTAAAATTTGAAAATAGAAACAAAAAAAGCAAAATTTAGACAACCATTATATTTAGAAAGTGGAAGATTGCTTGAGCCATGGGAGATAGTATATGAGACTTATGGTGAACTTAATGAAAATAAAGATAATGTAATTTTAATCACACATGCATTAAGTGGTAGTCATCATGCTGCAGGTAAATATAGTGAAGAAGATAAAAAAGCAGGATGGTGGGATGATTTTATAGGAGATGGTAAAGCTGTAGATACAACTAAATATTTTGTAATTTCTACTAATGTTATTGGTAGTTGTTTTGGAAGTACTTCGCCACTTCATCCAATTCAACCAGGAAGTACTCAAAGATATGGACTTAAATTTCCAGTAATTACAATAAAAGATATGGTAAAAGCTCAAAAAATTTTACTTGATAGTTTAGGAATTA
>Ga0256828_1001353_pt1 | contig 15302 bp, 23 predicted proteins | sample CV88metaG_FD_185993 | JGI IMG/M metagenome (GOLD analysis project Ga0256828, IMG submission 185993) | Hydrothermal vent microbial communities from East Pacific Rise, Pacific Ocean - CV88 | ecosystem: Environmental > Aquatic > Marine > Hydrothermal vents | place: Pacific Ocean: East Pacific Rise...
TCCAAAAACCACATATCTCAAATTTAGTTATGTCATCAGATAAATCATTATCATCATCTATATTAACAAGATTAAAATTATGTGTTGATGTCTCTTTTGTGAAGCCAGGAATATAATTATACATTTGACCTCCTAAGTCTCCAACAGCAGTATTAATCACTTCAATATAATTAGAAGCTGCTTCGTTTACATTTCTTTAAATGTTCTTTGATTGTTCATTAATCTTTGCTCCTATCAATAGACATCTCAGCAATAAAATATGGCGTTATGCCATTTTGTGTCATATCATCAATTTTCCCTAAAGATAACCAAAAACTTTCGTTTCCTCTTCCTTTAGTTTCTTTTTTGAACTTGTTCATTAGATTGTCATCACTAGAACTCATAAAACATAAATAAGTTTTATTATTTCCATTTACAGAGTAAAAATTCCAACCATTATCCTCTTTTATAAATTTTATTGAAGATGGATATACTTCAATATTTTTATCATATTTACCCATTATTTTCATTTCTCTTGACATTTTTACAAGATCAGTATTCTTAAACCAATTATTGATTTTTTGAAGGATTCCTTCATTTAATGCCATTTCTCTAAATGTTCTTTGATTATTCATTTTCATCTCCGTATTTTAATATTTTACTCTTAGATATGCAAATTTTTGAGGTCTGCTCCATTTGGCATCTGCTAAATCAGGATCATCTTCAATATTTTCCATATATTTCATATAGCCTTTATCAGCATTTAGAATACATAAAATAACCATATCAGAAATAAGAGTGGTTCTTGACATATATCTTACCAATCTTTCACCTGGTTTTAATTCCACTTCTTTGGCTTTATCTTTCTCATTTGATAATAAGTCTACAAACACATATTCACTATCTTGTCCTTTTTTCTCAAAAGTCTTTAGCAAACCAATGCCAATTTGTTTATATCCTACTTGACGAATTTTTTTGGAAATTGAAGTGTCCGCGATACTCCAGTTTTTTCCATCTTCATTTCTATAAATTCTATTATCACTCTCTGCTATTTCTCTAAAACTTCTCATTATCTTTCCTGAACCTCACCAGTTTCATATTTCCCTTTTTCAATATCTGTTAAAGCAACCTTAATGCTTGTTCTAAGGTTATAATCCCAGCTATAATAATCTAAAACATCATCCACTTTAATACAATTATCTTTTTGCTCTTTATCTTGTATATCCCATTTGCCTTCATTGTCCCAAACTAGGTATCTACCCCTTTCTTTAGGAAGAGTTTTTGATAAGCCAACTTTATCATAGAATTTAAAAGAGCTTTCTGTCATGGGTCTTTTTCCTAGCATATCTTTTATATCTTCAACATCAAAATCAGTATAAAGCTCTCCTTTTTTATTATTATATATCATTATATGTTCTCCGCCATCATACATAGTCCATGCATCTTTGTTTTTTTCCCATTTTTGACCATAATTTTTTGAGATTTTGATAGCATCCATATAATCTATTCTAAAAGTGTTTTCAAATGCCGAACCTTTTGACTCAACTATTTTATGAGTTCTTTCAAAATCATTCATAGCATCATCCAATGCCCTTGTAGACGAAGTTCTTGCCATTGTATCGATGTATTTTTGAGCCGCTGATATAGCATCTTCTTCATTTTCATAGGCAACTTGTGAAAGGTAAGAAGTTTTGCCATTTTTATTTAAGACTAAAGCTCTAAAACCTTTTGAAAGTTTGTTCTTTTCTGCTGACGCTGTATAATCATCCTCGTTTATTTTTTCTGATATATATTCGCTAAATTTCATTTACTTTCTCCATTTTATATTTTACTAAGTCATCAAAAGATATATCTTTATGAATCTTAACTCCATCAGCAACTGCCGTTATGTAGGAATTATTAACAGTCACTACAGTATAAATCAAACCTTTGAACTTTATCCTGTCTCCTTTTTTGATATTTTTATTATTTTTATTATTTGTAAAAATATCATCAACAAAAACCTTATTAATAAAATTTTTAAATTTCATTTACTTTCTCCTACTATATTATATCTAATTTTTTATTAAATATGTATTAACTATTATTTAAAGATTGCTAAATCGCTTAAATCTACATCAAATTTCCCAAGGAAACCACTAACACCATTACCAGCATTGTACATTTTTTCGTCCAATGGATTAACCGCCATTCCACTTCTATTCAATAAGAAGAATATTTGCTCTCCATTATCAGGATTAATAGTATCTATCCATTGCATAGTATAAGGAGAATAAATAGTTGAACCTTTTGAAAAACCATTTCCTTTTATTCCAAAAACAACAGAATCTACTCCATCATTTGGGTGGGTATAGTCAATGTAGTATTCTACACCAGCAATTCTTCCAAGATAAGAAGGACTGTCATCATCAAGACCTTCTGGGTTTGAGTCATTCAATGTTCCAGCCAATAGACTAGCAACATTTGATGAAACAATGGCCCATCCTAATGGACTTCTATTATCAGAAATAGGTAAATCAGCCAAACCTTTATTAACCGTAATTGAAATACTTTGCCCAACAGCCCATAATGAACTATCGAATTCTGTTCCATCAAACGACAATGTTGCTTTTGTGCTTGCTCTTTCCTTAACCATTGTAAGAAAACTATCATCAATCTGATAAACTAATTCATCAACTAAGTAATGAGCAAGAACATCATAAAAATTTTCTTTATAAACACTTTCTAAGTCCTGTAATGCCTCCACTGTAAATTCAGTTCTAATCTTTTTTGTTTCTGCATTAATGTCTGCTTTAGCTAATGTTAATGTTCCTGTTTCCTTATCCCATTGAGCACCTGTAATTATGCCTACAGGTCCAGTCATAGGTTGGACGTCTGAAACTCTTTTTGCCAAACTTCTTTTAATTAAAATTTTATCTATCGCACCAATTAACTTTGGTTGATTTACCATAAAATTTTCTTCATTCAGAGTTTGTAAGTCTTGATTCTCCATATTTTTAATCTCCTTGTTTTACTTTATTTATATTTTATTATATATTACTACAATAGTGTCATTTTTAGACATCTTAATATCTTTTGGAAGTTCAATATGATTTTTTACTATGCTAATCACATCCTCTTTACAAAAAATATTAGAGTCATTAATGCTTATGCTAATTTCTTCATCAGCATCTATATCAAATTCAGTACTGATAATTGAACCATTAATTTTTGGATAATTATCAATGACTAGCATTTCAATATTATTCATACTTGAACCTCCTTTTTATAAATATTTATAAAACGTAGGAGGAAATATGTTAAAAAGATTTAACCCAGCACAACCTGATGGAACAAAAACAACATTCTCTTTGCCTGACTCTTACGTAGGTGGAATAATAACAATTTTCATTAATGGTCAAATGCTTTATACTCAAGATGCCGAAGATGATATTTTCGGATATACTTTAGATGAAGCGAATAAGACTTTTACATTTTATACCCCACCTGAAGATGGAGATTTCCTATATGTAATGTATGACTCAGATGGAGGCTCTGATGTAGCTTCTGATTTTAGCGGATCTGGTCTAATGAGACTTTCAAAAGGATATAATGTTGTTTCTTTTATGGGAAAAGCATTATCTGTGTGGAATAGCGATACAGGAGAAGTTAATTACACGGATGCCATTCTTGCTAATGTTCAAAATCTCCTTATTGACCAAATAATATATACCTATGGTGATGCAGCTGGAGAAAATGCTCAAAATATTATCAGAGAGATTCAAACATATGACGATGATGCAGGGAAATATAGAACCTATAAACCAGGAACTACGGATACATTCTGGGCAGGTAACGGAGAACATACAACAAACACATCTTTAGATAGGGATAGTAGTGATAATGATAGTGGGGGATGGCTGTACTACAATCCTAATAATTTTATTTTATCAAAATGTCTTATAGACACTAATGGCGAAATCATTTCTGGTGATGCAGATAACAATATTGTAGATTTGCCTTCTGGCCTTAGACAAGGTATAATATTTTATATTCATGATGATGCAGATCTGTCAAAAACAGATGGAAAACTTGAATTATGGTTTTAGGAGAAATAAATGGGATTAAATTATGATATTTCAGTTGTAGTCTATGATGAAGATGATAACGCGCTTAGCGATGTTAAAATTCATGCTTTTTTCAATAAGGTAAATGACAATTCTTCTGAATCTGCTTGGAATCAAGACATACAACTTACAACAGGTACAGGTAAAACATCTTTTAACCTTGGGGATGACTCATTTTTAACATCTGATGGAAAAATTGATAATGGAGATACAATTCTAATAACGGCTTGGCTCACAGATAATAGTGACACTACAATAGACGATAAGCAAAGCAAAGACGTAAATACAATAACAAGATGTGTTAATTTTATACATACGGTAGATACATCAGAAAGCTCTTGGACTGAAACTTTTATTGCTTTGAGTGTGAAAAATCCTGTTTGTGATTTTATTATAGATGATGCTAGCAATACCGGGCATGACTTTTCAATAACAAATAATTCTTACACTGAAAATGGACCATTTTCAGTATCCACTGAAAATGTCAATAGAGATGATTTATATCAAAGTATATCCTATTATTCAGAAAACTTATTTTTAGGATTAGAGATAAAAGAAACTGAATACAATCTTATTGAAATAGATGAGATTGTAAGCTCTACTGGAGATTATTCATATTCTTACATTAATGCAGGAGATTATGATTGTGTTTTAACGGTTAGGGATTATTTAGGATTTTATTGCGAAACTAAAAAATCATATCATATTCTATTTAATGAACCAAATATAGATTTTGATTTTACATTTACAAAATTATTAAATTCTGATAAGCACATTGGTGTTGGTAATGATGATGAAATGAAGATTACTCAATTATCTAGTACAAATTTTGGTGATACTTGGGATTTATTATCTGCTTCATTTGATTGGTATATTTATGACCTTGACTTGGATGGAAATGATAATACCGATGAGTATTTAAATGAGGATGTAACAAAAGAGCCAACTAAATTTTTTCTTAGTCCAACAGAAAGCTCAGAAAAATATATTAAGCTAACAATAAATTGGAATGATGGTTTTGATGACCAAATATTAGAAAAAACTCTAGTGCCTGTTCTTGATACATATTCGATTTCACAAAATATTCATTGGGAGACACAAAAATCGTATATTGTAGATGGTATTTATGTTCCATTAGGTGATGATGATTTGGTGAGTGTGTATAATGATAATATTGATAATGCTTCTCAAGATTATGATAGCAATTCTCAATGGAAAACCCTAAAATATACTGCTGTAAAAAAATTAAATGACGGTAGTGATGATACAGAAATATTTAATTTATCAAATGATAATGGAGATGATTATAACGATATAATAAAATATTATATAAAATATTATCATAATAGTGATGATTACACAAGCATAGAACAAGAGCTTGTGTATTGGAATGGATATGAAGATATTACTAAAAACCTAAAAAAGAATTTTGTAACAGAAAAATATACAATTAAACATAATTTTCATTGGGAGACATCCTTGCATGGATATAATGCTGTTATAGTAAATGATGCAGATGAGATTATAGTATATAATGATTCTATATTTGAACCACAAGATAATCAAAATATAGTTACAAAAGACAAGTATGATGTAACAAAAGATAAGTATACATCATATACAGATGATACTATTGTAAGCGATAATGAAACTTTTGAATATGATGATGGAAATTTGACCAATACACCTAGTTTTTATGTAGGAAAAGATGGAAACCTAACCGTTCTCAATACTATAACATATTATGATGGTTATGATGAAGTAATAAGCACCAAAACATTAACATTAACTGTGGAAGTCATGACTCCAAATATTGTTTTTTCATGGTTTTGTAATTCTGGTGAGAACGGTGTTGTTATAGGTAGAGATGACGAAGTAACTTTCGTAAATTCTAGCTATTTAATAGATTATTACGATAAAGAATATTCAAAAACATCAACAAGAAATCTTAGTATTGATTGGTATATGAAAAATTATAAGACAGCCGGAAATTTTAGTGATATAAACACAATAGGTGGTAACACTTTTTCTGAATCAGAAGATTATACTGATGAATTCCTTGGTTATGGTATGGAAGATGAACCAAAGGTTAATTATTGGTCTTTGAAAACAGGGAGCGAGGCTCAGAGTGTTATTGAAGTTTTTTATTATAATGATGGTTTTTTTAATAGGAGTTCTGAACTAGAAAAATTTATTAAAACTGAAGCATATTCTGATATTATTCCTAACGCTTATTATAACGATAACATTAAAGATAGAAATGATGAAATAACTTTTGGTGATAATAGTACAAACAATGAGAATAGAATTATTAATATTGATTGGTCATTAACAGATAGATATGAAGATAATTCTATGACCGAAGATAAACAAGGACAAGACAATAAGCAAGTTTGGTTAGGCATTGCTAGGGATGAAGCTATTACAACGACAATAAATTCAAATGAAGATCATACACTATCACAAGACATTATAAGGTGGGATAACGGGTATTCTGAAAAAACATTTACAAATTCTTACACTATTAAGACATTATCTTATACGATAAATCCTAATTTTGAATATTATCAGAAATATGAGACTGGCCCAGAAATAGTTTTTGTCAATACATCATCATCAAACACTGGAGCTGTATTATTGGAGTATGATTATGAAATTGATGATACCGATAATGAAGGAAATGATGCTTATGCAGAATATAGGAATATACCTATTAGTCAAACAGAGCAAGAACACACATATAAATCAGTTTCAAACTCTCCTTTTGAGGACGATATTGCAAATAAACATGTAATATTATTTCAAGATTATGATAATGGATGGAATAGAGAATATGAATCTTTTGAAATGGATATTTTGGTTAAACCAAATAGAATAACACAAAATTTTATTCTTAATCCTATAAGGCATGAAAGTGATACAGAAACTGAAGATAATATTATAACAGGAAATAATCCTATTGGATTTTATGACGGCTCAACAACTGAAAGAACAGATACAGATTTTATCAAGTATGTAAAATATTCTATTGTAGAGGAGTGTACATAACCCAAATGGTGTCATTAACAAAATCAACATCATAATCATTTAAAGTTATGATGTTGTCAGATATTGAAAAATCTTCATCTATTAATGAGATAAGTCCATTAATAATTAATGCTGTTTCTTCCGAAGTATCTATATTATTCTGAACAGTAATACTCAAATCATCTTCATTTAATGTGGGATTATTATCTACTATCATACTATTTTTTCATTCCCTATACTTAATAAATTTCCATTGTCATCAAATGTAAATGTTTTAACGATATTCATGTAAAGTTCGCTACCATCTACGGTATAAATCTTTTTATCAATTGAAGTCAGATTGCCATAATCGTCAAACGAAAAAGCACTATGAGCCAACAAAATATCTTCTTCGTCATTATTAAATGTTTTAATATCAGTTAATGTTCCGTCTGTGCTGAATAATAATTTTGTAACATCTGTTCTATTATGGTGAAATAATGAGCTATGTTGTCTAACTCTGCTTTCTACTTCTGCGTCAGAAGCTAATCCATTTCCTGACGGATCATATTTATCATTGGCTCTGGTTTGTCTTCCTCTAAGCTTTGTTACTGCCATAAAACACCTCTTTTATAAATATTTATAAAAAGGGGATAAATTGAACACCGATTATGTTTTCAAGAAACTTATATTATCTTATGAATTAATGAAAAATCATGCCTATACCGATAGACTTATAAAAGAGGGAGAAGTCAAAGGATATTCTAATATTAGAAAATCTTATATTAGTAATAATGCTGATGAATATTTAGTTGCCTTATTAGAAACAAAAATATTAAAGGCCAGGGAAGAACTTAGTATATTAAAAGCAAAAGAAGAAATTTTAAATGAAATGAATAAAAATTTAGAAGAAATTTTAAGCACAATGGATATTCAAGAAATATTATCAAATAAAAATAAATTCCCAGAGGATGTTAAATCAAGGATAGAAACAGGAAAATGCGCATTAAAACGCCCAGGAAAAGGTGGCTTTGTGTGTGATAATGAAGTAATAACAGGAACGAAATATTGTAAGGAACATCTTAAAAAATATGAAAAATTAACATACGCGGATTTATTCCCTGGGGATGATAATGAATAGGACGACATCAAGGGAGCTTGCCAATAGAATCCAGGCAATAAAAGAAGGCCTTAAAATTAATGATGAAAAAATTCTTAAAATGATGGAAGAAACCAAAAAAATAGATGATATGGCCATAGAAGATATACTTAGAAAAGAAGGTGAAATTATTGCTCAAGATAATTTTATATATGATTTAGAAAATGTCTTTTTGAGTTCACAAGACCTAAAGACAATAAGAGAATTTAAAGATGTGCCCTCAGAAGAATGGACTTTCCTTAAAAAATCAGAAAAAGCTTTAATAAATAATACTATAAAAATACTTAAAAAAACTTCATTAGAATATAGATTATCAAGAGCAGAATTAATGATACTAAGGAAAGAAGTCATTGATTTTGTTCAAACAAGATTAAAAACAATTAAATCAGAATTAACACCAAGAGAAATTATCAATATAATAGTTAATGATTATACATATATAGATAGCCTTAAGAATTTGGGTCTTTATAAGGATGAAGATGGTTATTTGAATAAATATTTTTTGGGCGATGATCTTGTATATAAAAAGAATATAAATAAATAAAAATATTGAGCAAGAGATTATATCCTTGCGGGAGATAATAAATGGCTTTAAAAAGTATAATTTCACAGGCTAGACAAATAAGGGCAAGCAAAAGTTTTGATGACATTGATTTAGGTGCAACAAATGAAGATAGAAAAACGCTTGTAGAGGGACAATCATTTCTTGAAGAGGATTTAAATGTAATTAGAAGTATGATTAAGGATATTACTGGAGAATTAGAATGGTCTGATATTCCACAAGTAACTTTATCAGATGCAGCAGCAACTGCTAAAAAATTAATACTCCAACCTATACAGTCAGAAATCACTGGTGTTGATGGAACTTCTGTTGTTACTGCTATTGATGTGACTGGAACAAATACTACGAATACAATAGATATTGGTTACGTGCTGGATGACACTGAAACTCCTGAAGTTACATCAAAAGCTAGGGTAACAATTAGAGAGAAAAATAGCAATCAAGTCCTATTAAATTCTGCCGAAAATGAGATTTTTGGTATTGCCTCAAATGATGGCAATGATAAGCTACAAGTTAAATTTTACACTGATGTAAATGGTACTGCTACAGAGGCTACTGTTACGGCTGATATTGAGGTGATTCTTCCTTATAGAATAGAATTAGGAAACCTTGACGAAAAAGCGTTATTAACGAATGCAGGTTTCGCTGGTGCTGTTGGTGCTTTTGAAATAGGTGATAGAGTTTATGTTGATGTTGACCAAGATGGAAATCCTATTTTTGGTTTTGTTGATGATGAAGATTTGACAACTACAATAAATAAAATTGCTAGTGTTTCAGGAAATACAAAAAAACTTAATGATAATATTAGTAATGTTTCTGGTATTGAAAGCGACGTTTACACAACCACTTTTGCTGCAGATGGGGCCATATATCTTGATGATAATGATACTTTAATTCAGGCTTTAATGAAACTTGATGCTGAAGCCAAGGTTCTTGAAGATGCTGTTGCTAATGCTAGTGGGGATGAAGTTTCTGAAATTCTTGCAGCAGACCTTGCAGAAGGAGATGAATACACTATACCAAATTCAAAAACATATCAGAATGATGATAAGGATGCTATAACGGTTTATATTAATGGTCAAAAACTAGCATCTGACCTAACAATCGGAGACGGTTCTGTTGGCAATGGTGATTATACTCCATATAGTACAACAACAATAAAATTCAATCTTCCTCTTGAAACTGATGATTTAGTGACTTGTGTTATAACTAAAGCATAATTATGAAAATAGAATTTGATTTAGGCAAGATAATTACATCAATCTTGCTTGCCATTATTTTATATATGGGCAATACTATATATGAACTAGATAAAGAACAAAAATTAATCAATTATAATATAGATATGATACATGAGGTCCTGAAGGACCTCTATGAAATTAAAGCTAAGAGATAGAAATATCTCTTGCTTTAATATTTTTAATAATATTTTCAATAATATATGTTATATCAGGTTGACCCGTATTATTGATAACAAAATCAAATTCAAAATTATTATCTTTAAGTTCCATTTCAGATGCGTGACAATCAGGTGCAGGCAAATCATCATTGATAACATTAATTGTGATAACCTCAAAACCATATTTTTCAGATGCTTTTTTTGCTTCTTTGTATTCTGATAAAAACCTAAAGTCAGTGATTATGTTCCACTCTTTTTCGCTATCTATAACAGAATCCATTGCTTTTTTGGCCCAAACATTATCTCCGAAAACTGGCTTCATTGCTTCTGTTCCAAATCTTTGTAAAATAATTCTAAAATCTGTACGTTTAATAATTGCTTCAGGCTGATTATTAGGGTATGCCTTTACCTCAACCCCAAAGGATTCCGTGTCATTTTTATAATCCTCTAATTCCTCCAAACTAATCTCAAAAGTTTCTGCGATAATTTGTTTTATTGGACCAGCAAAACTAATCCTTTCTGAATTTTTTTCTCCAACATACGAGATTATTTTATCTGCTGAATAATCTTTCCCTGATCTTTTAAGCCCGTTAATTAATAGTAAATGTTTTTTCATTGTGTTCCTTTTTATTTTGATGTATTTCTATGAGTTCTAATGCTAACTCAATAAAGTCTTCTCCTGATTTAACAGAATAAAATTTAATTCCGTTATCCCTAAGAAATTCTTTTATTTGAATAGCTTTATTATCACTTTCTTCCTCAGTTTGGTTTCTTCCATATTCTTGATATTTATGATTTCTCTCAATGAAAAAATTTAATGTATTATATGAATTATGCATCGATAATGCTAAATTTTTAGCTTCTTTATAATAAGATAGGTTATCGTCCATATATGTTATTCCCATAATAAAAGGGCTATCTGTGACTATATAATCAACTTTTTTGTCCAAAACAAAATGAGGATGGAATTGTTTTCCTAACATCAAAATTTGATTGCTTAACTGAACAAAATTTTCATCATATGTTACTTCTTTTGCATATTCTGAAATTTCTTCTGTTTTTAGTTGTCTTTTCTTTAGTTCGTAAAATAATCTTGCTCTATTTGTGCTTTTGCCGCTCCCTGGTGCACCAAAAAGATTAATATGTAATGCCATTATTACTCCTTAATTTTATCACAATATACTCATCTGTTTCAAAGAAAATTTTTCCAGTAACGTTTCCATCTGTATATAAATCTTTGTCATATGCCGAGAGTTTCCATCTAGTGTTAAATAATTCTATATCAACATTATAAAACATCTAAATTCCTTTCTTAAGGTAATATACTACTTTTATTAAATTTTCTTTTTCACTATATATTGCTTTTATATCTTCTATTATATCAAAAAAGTTCTTAACTTTCCCAAATTTTCTAAAGAAACCTTTTTCTAGGTTAAAAGGGAATTGTAATTCGTCATTATAATAGAATTTATATTTATTTTTTATATTATCTTGATAAATATACAATTCTTCGATTTTTTCTTTGAGTTTTAGTGTTTCTATTTTTATGAATACAACGACTTCTTTTTTTGGTGGCATAACAATCTCCTAAATTTTTTCTAAAATATTTTTGTCTGAGTTATAAATGAATTCTTCTTTAGTTATTTCATTTATAACATACCATTCTGTTTTTTCACTATAAGAGTTCGAAATTTGAGAAATAATTTCTTTTTCATTTTCTGCTTCTAAAATGAAACCAGTGAATTCGCCATTTTCTAATTGTTCCATTGCCTTAAACATCTTTATCTACTTTATCTATATTTTGCTGCTGTATAATTTCCAAGCCAGGAAACGATATGGCTGTCATTTTCCCACCAAAATCATTTTGGTATCTTTCATCCACAAAAGCTCCTGTGTCTATACAAGCATAGCCTTTTTCTTTATCAACTATGACTTCAGTTTCTTTGTCATAACCATTTATAGAACCATATCTTTGTAGAAGGTGTCCAGTTATATTGTGCCCAGTTATATTAAAATATTTTTTATTTTCTTTTTCTGGTATATTTCTATTCCAATCAAAAAGATTTCCGCATTTTGTTATTTTGCATCTAGCAAAAATACCATGTTCTTCTTCATATGCATCAACGGCAACATCATTTTCTTCTTTTGTGCCTCCGTGTAACATTAAATAATCATCTATAAAATCGGAACAGAATGCATGAGATATAAGAAGCTTTCTTCCTTGTTCATCCTCATCATCTAGCATAAGATATAATGGCAGCGTCTGCAATTCTTTGGCATCTTCTTCAATTTTTTCCCAAAGATCATCATCCTCTAAATTATAATAATCCCTATAAGAATCAACAGTAGCTGTACCACCATTACTTCCAAGCCAATTACTTCCAAACCTTGCTAGGAAAAACTCATACATTAATCCTTCATGATTTCCTCTAACACCCTGAAATTCTCCTGATTTAATACCTTCAATAATAAATTCAACTACTTCTGCACTCCTTGGACCTCTATCAACATAATCACCTGTAAATATAAACTCTGCTTTTGGGTCTTTCTCTTTAACTTTCTCAATAAGAGCTAACATAGTTAAATAGCAACCATGTGTGTCTGATATGCACCACTTACTCATATAATTATCCTTTTTTTATCCTGCGTTGAACGATGTTACTATTTCACCGAGTTCTAAATCTTCTTTTGCTTTTCCTATATATTCCACGGAAGAATTTTCATAGTCTTTTCCCATACGTTCTATTGTGAATTCAAGTGCTTGTGCTTCAGTGTACGCGCAAAAAACAGCACTATCGTATGTGTCATAACCTCTCTGATCTGTAACTATCAGATAAATATTCTTCTGACATTTTTCTGCCGTATATTCGACATATCTTTCAATAAATTTTTCTGAGTCTTCAAGATATTCAGATAATTCTGAATTAGTTATCTTATCATATACTATTGCAGACACACTTTCACCGTAATCTGCCAAAACTTCGTATTCTCTTCCGTTTATGCTTATTTTATAATTAAACATTAAATTCCTTTATTTTATTTATATCTCAATTTGTTTTACAAAATTATATGTATTATCAGAAGGGTATCCTAATGGCTGACATAAAATTCTAATTCCATCTTTCACGTAATCAAGGGATTGATGAGTATGTCCATGAATAGCAACAGAACATCCACTTTGTTTCAGAAGTTCAAAATTATTAGTATAATAGAAAATATTATCCGGGTCACCAATAAATTCGTCAGCCATCCCTTCTTCTTTGGTTGGTTCATTTAGTGGAACATGTGTTATAAAAACATCACACTTTTCCTGAGAAATTTCAATAAGTTTTGCTTTCTGCTTCATCCAAAAATCTTGCGTGTTCCAATTATTTGAAGGTTGTTCGTATGATTGATACATTCCATAAGGTTGTTTTGAGTAGCCATTATATATTTTTACTGAGTCATTCATAACTTTTTTCCATGTGCTAATATCTTGTGAAGTAGGTAAATTATACCAACTACATGTTCCACCAAATTTAACGCCATTTATTTCAATAACATCTCCATCAAGAAAATAAATACCTATTTCGTCACACATTTCTTTAAGCTCTTTTACTCTATTCTCTGACTGTGCTTTATATTTAGAAATTTGAGAGTTTGCTACAAGATAAAGATCGTGATTTCCATAAACAATAATAATATTATCATAATATTTTTTAAGTTCTTGAAGTAATGCTTTTGCTTGATTATTATAATGACCTAAATCTCCAGCAATAATAAGAACCTCTCCTGGAGTAAAGTCCTCCGGCACAGGCAATAAAATATTTTCTATAAAATTTTTCAATTGAACCTTAAATTTAAGCTTATTGATGTCTTTTTCCTTAAGCCAGAAATCTAAATGTAAATCAGATATGAAATCTATTTTCATTTTATTTTATCCTTATAAATCTTGAAGAATTGCACCACCAATGGCAGTGATTAATGCACTTAGAAACCAAAATACAATTCCTAAAACTAACATCCATAATCCTGTTGAGATAGCTCCGGCCGTTAATGGTCCTGCAAACCATGGCATAGCACTAACACCTACCAATTTAATGATAGACATAATCACAATAGTAATCACCCAATATGTTGTAGCTATACTAGAACCAATTAATCCTAAGACTCCTGCAAATGCTGTCACTACACCGAAGATTATTTTTAAAATTTCCATGTTTTTCCTTTTTTCTTTTGTTATTATAATTATACCATAGTAAGCTTAAATTGGTATTAAAACACCCATTTGATTTCTGAAAAGTTTGTAAAGTTAGGTACCATAAAAGATTTCATCATATTATCTATAACAAAATCCGGAATTGCTTTTCCTGTTTCTTTTTCTCTCTTTTTAAGGCGTCTCTGAACTTCGTTATAAGGTGTAGCAAATACAACAGCTTTTGCTCTATATCCTTTTCCGACTTTATTTGTCCATTTTCTTTGAGATTTATTGCTCATGTTCGTCATATCAATAACCATATTTTCTTTGTTATTAAATGCTCTTTTAAAATCGTCTTCTAAATGTCTATCAATTGCTTTTTGGTCATCATCAGTTAATTGTTCCCAAACTTCTGAATAATTACCTTCAATATTATGATGAGCAGCATATCTCATAAGGGTATTGTCACGAGATATAATTATCGGAGCCGATTCTGGTGTATAGCATCTATTTTCAAGATACGTTGATTTACCAGAACCTGGAACTCCTACAAGAACTTCAATCCAAGGTTTATTTATGTGCACTTTGTTAAAATCTTTATTTTTCAGAATATCAATTCTTTCTTCTATTCTATTAACAAAATCTTGTTCAGTAAAAATCTTTGTTCCTAGTCTATATGCATTATTTTTTCTTCCATCTTTAGAAGTGAAAAATCTTCCTAATGAGTCACATTTTACCTGTGTTACGAATGCATTAAATAAGTTTATCTCATCTTCAAAAAATAGATGAAATCTTTCATTTGAATATATATAATCTTCAAGTTTCTCATCATTCACAAATTTATCAAATACTTTATGAGCTTTTTTCATCTCTCCATTTTCATCGATATTATCAAAAAGTGATCCGTGCATTGA
>Ga0256828_1001355_pt1 | contig 15285 bp, 18 predicted proteins | sample CV88metaG_FD_185993 | JGI IMG/M metagenome (GOLD analysis project Ga0256828, IMG submission 185993) | Hydrothermal vent microbial communities from East Pacific Rise, Pacific Ocean - CV88 | ecosystem: Environmental > Aquatic > Marine > Hydrothermal vents | place: Pacific Ocean: East Pacific Rise...
GCACTTCATAATTTTAATCCAATTTATTTATGTCAAATAAAGAAGATAAAATAGAGGTAGAGTGAACAATTACTAAAGCTCTACCTGGCCTGGTTTTTGATATTCAATTACCAGAAGAGTTTTGATGAGGAATTATTCAAGGTTATTTAAGTGGTAAGATGAAAAAGAATTTTATTAAACTTATAGAGTGAGATAAAGTTTTAGTTGAGTTATCACCTTATGATTTAAGTAAATGAAGAATAATCTTTAGGCAAAAATAGTTTTTTTATATTCATTAGAATATAAATATTTAATTAATTTAATTAATTACTATGAAAGTAAGAGCTTCTGTAAAACCTATATGTGATAAATGTAAGGTTGTAAAAAGAAAAGGTATAGTAAGAGTTATATGTGAAATTGCTAAACACAAACAAAGACAAGGTTAAGCATTTGTAATAATCCTTATAATACTAAAAACATTATTTAATATATAATTATTAATTATGGCAAGAATTGCTTGAGTGAATTTACCAAATGGTAAGCATGCAGAAATTGCATTAACTTATATATATGGTATTGGTAAAACTGCTGCTAATGAAATTTTAGCAAAAGTAAAAATTGAAAAAACAACTAAAATTGACGCTGTTTCTGAAGAAGATTTAGATAAAATCAGAGATGAAATAAAAGAAAATTATTTAGTTGAATGAGATCTTAGAAGATTAGTTGCTGGTAATATTAAAAGATTACAAGAAATTAATTGTTATAGAGGTCAAAGACATAGAAAAAGACTTCCAGTTAGAGGGCAAAGTACTAAAACTAATGCTAAAACTAGAAAAGGTAAGTCTACAGCAGTAGCTGGTAAAAAGAAATAATAAACATATCTAAAATTTAGATATTATACTTTATAAAAAATTTATTTTAAATTATGGCTAAAACAACTGTAAAGAAAAGTAAAAAAACTAGAAGAATTGTTCAACATGGACAAGCTCACATTATGGCAGGATTCAATAATACTATTGTTAGTATTACTGATGAAAAAGGTAATGTATTAACTTGGGCTACTGGTTGATCTTCAGGTTTTAAAGGAGCTAGAGAATCTACTCCATATGCTGCTCAAATCACTGCTGAACAAGCAATTGAAAGAGCAAAAACTCTTCATTCTATTGAATCAGTTGACGTTTACGTTAAATGAATTGGTATTGGTAGAGAACAATGTATAAGAGGTTTAATATCTGCAGGTGTAGAATTAAGAGCAATATATGATATTACTCCAATTCCACATAATGGATGTAGAAAAAAGAAAGTTAGAAAATTATAATATTTTCTATACTCTTATATTAAATAAATATAAACTTTTAAATTTTAAATTTTAAATTTAACTATGAGGTATACTTGACCTAAGAAAAAACTTTGTAGAAGAGAAGGTGTAAATCTATTTGGTACTGAAAAATATAATTTAGAAAATTCTAAAAGAGCTCCTTTAAGAAGTAGAAAAACATCTGAATTTGGTACTCAATTAAGAAAAAAACAATTAGCGAAAAGAATGTTCGGTTTATCTGAAAAACAATTCGTTTCTTATTTTAAAAAAGCACAAAAATCTACTGCAGAAGGTACTACATGAGAAAAAATGTTAAAACTAATTGAATTAAGATTAGATAATGTAGTTTATAGAGCTAACTTTGCAAGAACTAGAATTCAATCTAGACAATTTGTAAGTCATGCTCACTTCACAGTTAACTGAGTAAAAGTAGATGTTCCATCTATTTCAGTTAAAGTATGAGATGTAATCTCATTAAGAGATAAATTAAAAGAAAGTCCTTTATATAAATCTTTATTAGAAGAATTAGAAGCATTTTCAAAAGAAAACAAAGGTAAAGTATCTGGTTGTAAATGGATAGAAGTAGATTCTAAAAAATTATCAATCACTATTAAAGCGATACCTACTAAAGAAGATTTCGAACAAATTATCGATATTCAAAAAATAGTAGAATTTTACTCAAAATAGTTTAATTATCTTTGTAATCAAAAATATAATATGCATATTATACATAATACAATTGGAGTTCCTAAAATTATACAAAAAGATTTAGATAATAATTCTTCATCTTTCTCTGTTTGACCATTACCAAAAGGTTATGGTGTTACTTTAGGAAATTCGCTTAGAAGAATTTTACTTTCTTCTATTCCTGGTACTAAGATTACTTGAATTAAAGTTGCTGGTGTAAGCCATGAATATTCAACTTTACCTTGAGTTAAAGATAGTATTATCGATATTATCCTTAATTTAAAAGGTTTAGTTCTAAGTAAAGGAGATACAGGTGTTGAATGGTTAAAACTTTCAAAATCTAAATCTTGAAAAGTAACTGCAGCTGATATTAAAACTCCAGCAGGAGTTGAAATCTTGAATAAAGATTTATATATCACTGAAATTGATCAAGATGGATTAGAATTAAATATAGATATCAGAGTTGAAAAATGAGTTTGATATCTAACAATCGAAGAATTAAAAGAAAGAGAAGAAGATGTTGAAGTATTACTTATTGATGCTAACTTCTCACCAGTTTTAAATGTTAAATATAATATTGAAACTGCTAGATTCGGAGAAATGACTAATCTTGATTCTCTTGAAATGGTAATTACAACTAATGGAGCTATTTCTCCGGTAGATGCAATTAAATTTTCATGAGATATGTTAACTTCATATTTTTCTATATTTAACGAAGAATCATTACAAGTTGAATGACAATTTATTTCAAATGTATCTGATTTGATAAATAAAGAAAAAGAAGAAGTTCAAGAAGAATTAGAAAAAGAAACTTATACTCCAATAGAAATTATGGGATTATCTCCTAGGACATTAAATGCGTTAATTAATTGAGATATACTTTCAATTGAAAAACTTACTAAATGTACTGAAACAAAACTTTCTTCTATTAAATGATTTGGTAAGAAAGCAATGACGGAAATAAGATCATCTCTTGCTGAAAGAGATTTAAAATTACTATGAGACGATTAAGGTTCTGATTTATACACTATTAAACTTATTAAAAATGAGACATAGAGTTAGAAAACATTTAAAATTTAGTAATAAAACTTTTAGTCATAGAAAAGCTATGCAAAGAAACTTACTAACATCTTTCTTCATGCATAAATCAATTAAAACAACTGTAAAAAAAGCTAAATTAATAGTTCCTATGGTTGATAAATTGATAAATGTTGCAAATACTAAAGATGAAATGAATGCAATTAGATATGCAATGACATATTTATTTACAAAAGAAGCTTCACTTGAATTATTCAAGAATGTAGCTCCTAAATATAAAGGAAATAAAACATCTGGTTTTACAAGAGCTACTGCTATCAAACAAAGAGATGGTGATAATGCTAAAATTGTATTATTAGAATTAGTTTAATTTAATTACGAATATAATAGATATGAAAACTATTACTCCTTCACAATTAAAAGGTGATGAAAGAAAATGGTATATAATTGATGCTGAAGGTAAAACTTTAGGTAGATTAGCAACTGAAATTGCTACTATTCTTAAAGGTAAAAATAAAGTATCATTCGTACCTCATTTAGATAATGGAGATTACGTAGTTGTAACTAACTGTGATAAATTTAAAGTTACTTGAAAAAAAATGACTGACAAAATGTATTACAGACATACTGGTTACTTAGGTGGTCTTAAAGAAATTTCTTTAGAAGATTTATTAGTTAAAAAACCTACAAAAGCATTAGAATTTGCTGTATCAGGAATGTTACCTAAAAATAAATTAAGAAGTGGAATGTTATCTAGATTAAAATTATTTACATGAGCTGAACATTCATTTGTTGCTCAAAAACCTGAACTTATTAAATAATAAAATTATATGGCAAAATATACATATACTATTTGAAAAAGAAAAACTGCTTCTGCTCAAGTAAAATTATTTGAGGGAAAAGGTACAGATATGGTTAATGGTAAAAAAATAACTGAATACGTAACAAGATCAGATTTATTTGATACTATTTACTCTCCACTTAAAATCTGTAAAGTAAAAGAAAAATTTTACTTTGAAGTTGCAATTACTGGTTCAGGTGTCTCAGCTCAAGCTGAAGCTATCAGACATGGTCTTGCTAGAAGTTTAGCTTCATTAGATGAAGGTAATAAAGCTCTTTTAAAAGCTGCTGGATTACTTACTAGAGATGCTAGAAAAGTGGAAAGAAAGAAACCAGGGAATCATAAAGCGAGAAAAGGTATGCAATGGTCAAAAAGATAATTTTTGACATTGATTGTATTTCTTATATAATCTCACTATTATAAATTGGAGAGATACTCCTTTAATTTACTAATTATAATTGAAAAATGCCTACTATTAATCAATTAATTAAAAGAAGAAGAAAAACTCCTTCTACTAAGAGTAAATCACCAGCGTTACAAATAAGTAAGAATTCTATTAAGAAAACTACTTCTGTTGTTGCTGGAGGTTGTCCTCAAAAAAGAGGGGTTTGTGTTAAAGTAACTACTATGACACCTAAAAAACCAAATTCTGCCTTAAGAAAAGTTGCAAGAGTTAGATTAACTAATGGAATGGAAGTTAATGCGTATATTGGTGGGGAAGGTCATAACTTACAAGAGCATTCTGTTGTTGCTATCAGAGGTGGTAGAGCAAAAGATTTACCATGAGTAAGATACCATGTTGTTAGATGAGTACTGGATTGTGAAGGTGTTCAAAATAGAAAACAAGGTAGATCATTATATGGTACTAAAAAACCTAAATAGAAAATAATGCCCTTTTTAAGGGCTATTTCACGGAGTAAGCTTAACAATTGCTGAAAATCCGTATTATTACTAATTGTTATAGAAACATGAAAATGAATCAAGAAATGTCTATGATGGACAAATTTACTAACTACGTTATGTTAGATGGTAAAAAAAGTTTAGCTAAAAAAATTATGGCTGATACTTTTGAAGAAATTAAAGCAAAAGGACAAAAAAATCCTCAAGCTATTTTTGATAAAGCATTAGAAAATGTTGTACCAAAAATTGAAGTTAGACCAAAAAGAGTATGAGGTTCTATATATCAAGTTCCTCAAGAAGTTGCTCCTAAAAGACAATTATTTTTAGCTGCTAAATGGTTAATTGATGCTGCTAGATCTAAAAAAGGTGCTTCTTTCTCTAAATTTTTAGCAATCGAATTAATCGAAGCTGCTAACGAAACTGGTACTGCTTTTAAGAAAAAATTAGAAGTTTACAAAATGGCAGAAGCTAATAAAGCATTTGCTAGATTTGCAAATAAAAAAAGAAAATAATTTTTTCTCAATTAAAAACAATTTTATTCATAATTTTTAAAAGATGGCTCATAAGAAAGCTCAATGATCTACTAGTAATGGTAGAGATAGTAATGCCAAAAGACTTGGTGTGAAATTATTTGGGGGACAAAAAGCTATTTCAGGAAATATTATCGTTAAACAAAAAGGTAATAAATTCTGGCCAGCTGAAGGTGTTTCACAAGGTAGAGATTTTACTCTTTACGCTACTAGAGAAGGTACTGTTACTTTTACTCAAAAGAAAAGAACAAGATTTGATGGTAGAAAATATAAAGATACTTACATTTCTGTAGTATAAAAAAAGAATAAGTTCATTAAACTTATTCTTTTTTTATTATTTAATAATTGTTCAAGGATTTGTAAAAGTATTATTTTCTAGTAATCTTCAAGGCATTGATGAAGAATTAATTCATGTTTTACAATTATCTCATATAATAATTCATAGTTTATATAATCAAGTATCTGTTAATATTCATTTAACAGGTACTTTTATATTTGCTTTATCATGCCTTAAATTTGCAGTTACAAATCAACAACCTATATTTACATGATTTCATACAATAGAATCTCAAAAGTAACTTAAATGAGCTATATTTGTATTATCTCAAATTGTTGTATTTTTTATTTCTACCGCATTTCATAATTTACATTGATTTCAAACTACAGTATTTCATCTTATATATGTATTTGGTCAAATTTTACTATTTTTTCAAATATAAACATTACCTTCAATATATGTTCAAGATTTAAGTATTGCTCATTCTTCCAATATTATATTTCATTTTATAGTCACTCAATCTTCTATATCTCATTTAATTATACTTTCTGACAAGTTATTAAGAAAATGTGAATTAGCTGTTAAAATATCCCAAGGATATCATATATCTATAAATTCTCATTCTATTTTATATGGTTTAAATGGAAAATGTTTAACAAATTCATTTATTGCATCTGTAATTTCATATTCTCATCTTTCTGATTTTTCGAGATTTTCAGCTATATTTATTATTTCTTCATTAAATTTATATACTCATAGATTTGCTAGGTTTCATATATTTTCGTTAGGTTTTTCTACAATATTTAAAATATTTCATCATAAATCAGTCTTAAATATTCAGTATTTTTCAGGAGTATCTACTTTTTTTACTAGAACTCAGTATCAATTAGATTCTAATAGTTTTTTTAAGTCTTTTTTTTCAAAAATACTATCTCAGTTCATAATAAAAACATCAAATCATGAATCTATTCATACAATTGCAGCTCATGTTCATTTTTTTTCAGGGTCTTGTTTATGATAAGTTATTTTAACTCAATTATAGTTATATCACAAAGTTTCTTTTATTAAATTTTCTTTATAATTTACAACTATAATTATTTCAGTTACATACTTGTATATTATTTCTAGGTTGTGTTCTATTATAGTTTTTCAGAATATTTTTATAAGCGGTTTTGGAATAGTATTTGTAAAGGGTCTCAAACGTCTTCATTCTCATGCTGCTAAAATAATTGCTTTCATATATTTTTTTTAATTGATAATTATTATTCCTTCCCTGAATCCCTACCTTCAAATAAAGCTAAGGGGCTCAAAAATTGTAGCCTCTTTTCTTTATGTAAAGGAAAGAATTCAAGATAGGAATAGTTTCTTTCATTTATTATAAAGTCTGCTTTTAAAAAAGCAAAATAATGTTTTTATTTATTATTTATTTTTTAACACTAAAATACTATTATTTCTTGATTAACTAGAGAATATTAGTATATTAGTATAGTAATATTTTAAGTCTTAAAAACTGTAATAATATGTCAGATAATATTAATCCAGAAATTGAGGGAGAAGAAAATAATGAAGAACAAACTTGATTAAAAATACCAGAAGGTATAACTTATTCAGGAGATACAAATAGAGATATTAGAGAAGATATGGAAGAAGGGTATATAAATTATGCTATGAGTGTTATAGTTTCAAGAGCTTTGCCTGATATTAGAGATGGTTTCAAACCTGTTCATAGAAGGATATTATATTCTATGCATGAACAATGATTAAGAGCAAGTGCTAAATATAGAAAATCAGCAACAGTAGTGGGTGCTGTACTTTGAAGTTACCATCCACATGGTGATAGCTCAGTTTATGAAGCTATGGTTAGAATGGCCCAAGATTTTAGTTTAAGATATCCACTTGTAAATGGTCAAGGTAACTTTTGATCTATGGATGGTGATAATGCTGCAGCATATAGATATACTGAGGCTAAAATGACAAAATTAGCTGAATATATGTTAGCTGATATTGAAAAAGAAACAGTAGATTTTAGAGATAATTTTGATACAACTAAGCAAGAACCTACAGTTTTGCCTACAAGAATCCCTAATTTACTTATGAACTGAGTAATGGGTATTGCTGTTGGTATGGCTACTAACATTCCTCCTCATAATTTATGAGAATTAATAGAAGGAATAAAACATATACTTAATTCTTCTAATTCTGATGAAATTACAGTAGAAGATTTAATGGAATTTATTAAAGGTCCTGATTTTCCAACTGGTTGAATTGTTTATGATAAAGAAGCTATGTTAACTGCTTATTCTACAGGTAGATGATCAGTTAAAATGAGATGAGTTGCAAATATAGAACAAAATAAAAAAGGTAGAAATATTATTCATATTAGTGAAATTCCTTATCAATTAAACAAATCAACATTTATTGAAAAAATTGCTGATTTAGTTAGAGATAAAAAAATAGTTTGAATTTCAGACTTAAGAGATGAGTCAAATAAAGATGGTGTTAGAATTATTATAGAACTTAAAAAAGATGCTTTTCCTAAAAAAATATTAAATCTTTTATATAAACTTACTCCTCTTCAAACAAGTTTTGGTTATAATATGATTGGTTTATGAGAAAGATGAACTCAGCCTAAATTACATAATCTTAAAGATTTTTTAGAAGCATTTATAAATCATAGAAAAGAAGTTGTAGAAAGAAGAACTATTTATGAATTAAAAATTGCTGAAGCAAGAGCTCATATTTTAGAATGACTTAAAAAAGCATTAGATCATATTGATGAGATAATTAAAACTATTAAAGCTGCTAATACTAAAGATGAAGCTAGAGTTGAATTAATGAAACAATTTTCATTTTCACAAATCCAAGCAGATGCTATTTTAGAAATGAAATTAAATAAATTAGCTTGACTTGAAAGAAAAAAATTAGAAGATGAATTAACAGAAAAATTATTAATTATTGCAGATTTAAAAGATATTTTAGCTAAACCAGAAAGAATAGTTACTATTATTAATACTGAATTAGATGAAATAAAAGAAAAATTTGGTGATGAAAGAAGAACTCAAGTAAACAATAATAAAATTTGAGAATTTAATCCAAAAGATACTATTCCAAATGAGGAAGTATTTGTTGTATTAACTAAGAATTCTTATATTAAAAGATTAAAAGCTGATAGTTTTAGAACTCAAAGAAGAGGTGGAAAATGAGTAGCTACATGATCTAAATCTGATGATGAGATTAAGTTAATTATTCCTACTCAAAATCATTCTGATTTATTATATTTTACAACACAAGGTAGAGTATTTACATTACCAGCTTATGAAATACCAGAAACTAATAGAATTGCAAAATGACAACCAGTAATTAATTTTATTTGATTACAAAAAGGTGAAGAAGTTGCTGCTATTATGGATATTTCAAAAGAAGATGCTAAATATTTATTTTTTGTTACTAATAATTGAGTTGTTAAAAAACTTGAAATGTCTCAAGTTCAAAATATTAGAGCAAATTGATTAAAAGTACTTTGAGTAAAAGAATGAGATTCTCTTTCTTGGGTTAAAACTACAACATGAAATGATAGTATATTTATAGCTACTAATAATGGTAAAGCTATTCAATTTTCAGAAGAAGATGTTAGACCTATGGGTAGAACAGCTTGAGGTGTAAGATGAATCAAATTAAAAGAAGGGGATAATGTTATAGAGGTTGCTATAGTTTGAGAAGATAAAGAATATATTTTTATAGTTACTGAAAATGGTATGTGAAAACTTACTTTAATTGAAGAATATAGAAATCAAAATAGATGAGGTACTTGAGTAAAAGCTATGGCTGTTACTGAAAAAACTGGTAAATTAATAGGTGCATTTATGTTATCAGAAGAAGATAGAAAAGTTTCTGAGATGATTCTTATTTCAAAATGAGGACAAACTATTAGAATGAGTTTTAAGGGTATTAGAAAAACTTCAAGAGTTACTCAATGAGTAATCTTAACTAAACTTAAACAAGAAGGTGATAAGGTAGTTAGAGCAAGTATTGTTAGAGAAGGTGAAGAAGAAGAAGAAGTTATTGTTAAGAAATAAAAAATAGTTAGATTATATAATCTAACTATTTTTTTGTTGTAATATTTCCCAGATAAGTTTTGAATCTATTTTAAAGTATTTTATATCTAATTTATTATTTTCTATAATATATTTATTTATTATTTCTTTTAAAAGATTAGTGATTCTATGAGTTCATAATCCTCAATTATGTAATTTTTCAATAAAATTATATAATTCTTTATCAGAATTTTCTTTAATAAATGAAAAACTATTTAATAAATATTTAATTTTTTGAGATTTATTTTTTAATTTATTATATGTATTTAAATCAAATCATTTATTTATTCATTTATTTGATTCAATAATTTTTGATATGGCATCAGATGTTTCTTCAAGTCTTTTTTTATTAAAAGAATTATTTTTTCAATTTATATATTCTTTATTTTTTTTAGATTCTGTCTCTTCTAATCTATCTCTTAATTTTAGTTGTAAGGTTTTATAGTATAGGTTATGAAGAGTACTTTTAGGATAGTTTATTCATATTTTTTTTAATTTTAAACTTATATCATTTATAGAAATTTGTTTTCAAAAATATAAATAAATTAAATATTCTATTGGATCTATTTTTTGAGAATATTTTAATTTTATTAGATTAGATAAATTATCTAATTTATCTAATATTCAAGAATATTTTCAATTTAATTTTCAAGTTTTTTTTGATTTATAGAATTTTTTAAATTCTTCTAATGATTTTAATCATTTTATATTATATTCGTTTATATTAAAATCATATAATTCAGATTTGTTTTCTTTTATTTTCATTTTATTTGTTTTCTTAATGTGTTTATTTCAAAGTATGATCATCAGATAATACCAAAATTTCTTAAAGTTGCAGCAAAACTATCTTCTCATTGAATATTACTAGTTTTTTCATCACTTAGTATAGATCAAGCTCATGAAAATTTTCTTAATTCATTTTTTACTCAACTAAGACTTGAACTAATGAAAAGTTTAGGTTTTTTATTTAGTTCTTTATTATTTTTACAAAGATTATTTATTGCTAGTATTAAATTGTTTCAAAATTGTAATAATTCAGATTTTGACAATGAATTATTATCAAGTAAATTAATATTTCTATTTCACATAGCTATCATTAATTCTTTTCTATAATCCCAAATTGATTCAAGATTTAATTCTTTGAAAAATTTATAAAAATTAATTAAATTTTCAGCAGCTTCAGGATTTGATTTTACTATTTTTGCTTCTTCTTGAGATATTTGTATATTTTCTCACGTATTTAATTTTATTTCAGGAGATTGATTATCTGTATTTAATTCATAATTAAATAATATTTTAGAAGGAGAATTTATTTGAATTGGTTTAGATTTATTTTGTATATCTTTATTATTATTTGATTTATTAATGTAGTTTAATTTTGATTTATTTTCTCTTCAATATCAATTATAATTTTTTAAATATTCATTAATATCTATATTATTATTTTTTTGAATATTATATGCTCTTTTTATATAATCTTTTAATGATAAAAGAAGTTTTAAAAATTCTTTTCAGTTTTTGTCTAGTTCTTTTTTTTCATTTAAAATAGTTAGTGTATTAATATAATTATTATATTCTTCATAATTACTTAGTATTCTAGATAATTTATTTTTATCTATTCATGTATTACTTAGTATTTTTTGATAAGATTTTTCATTTAAAATCATAATTTGTATCTCTCATAAAGCATTTTTTATTTCAATTACTGATTCAGTATCTTTTATATTTTTATCTAGATATATTGATATATCAGATTCACTTACATTTTTTAAATATTGTGCATTTAAGTTTGTTTCATAAGAGTGTTTTAATATTTCTATAATTTGTTTTTTTTCTTTTTCATTTAAATTAGAGTTATTTTTTATATCGTTTATATAATTGTCATTTTTCATCATTAAATTATAATCAATTCATAATTTATATAATTCACTTTTTATATATATATTATTTCATTCAATATTTAATATTTCTCATATTTGTTTTATTGTGTTTTTTTGAATATAATTTTCTTTTATTTCTCACAAAATAGGAGTTAATTTATGAATTTCTTTATCTGTTAAATGAAATTTATTTGAAAGTAATAATATTGTTTCTTTATTATTGCAGCTATTATCACTTTCTATTTTTTGTATTAAATATTCATATAGATTTTCTCATTTTTCATTTTCTATTTTTTGTAATATTGATTGTAGTTGATTCGTTTTATTTGTATAATTAAGATTATTAGCAAATTGTAATAATTCTTCTTGATTTCATCAAGGACAATAGTTAATTCTCTCATTTACTATAATATTAAATTGTTTTAATTTAGTAGGATCATTTTTAAGTATATTTTTTGCAGTATTAAAGTTAATTTTAGTTTTATTTATTAAGTCATTATTATCATTAACATTATTAAGTGATTGAGTAGGACTTATTGAATTTAATATAATATTAAAATTTTTTCCGATATTTTTAAATAATTCTTTAAATTTATTATTATCAGTTATTTGTTCATTTTCAGATTGATTTAAAAAAATATTTATATCACTCGAATTTCAATTAATAGGAAATTTTTTTAAAGAAATATCTTTTTGTATATTTAATGTTCACTTAGTGTTATCATCAACTACATTAATTACTTCTTCAAGGTTATTAATAATTGTTGAACTTTTTTCTAGTTTATTTAGTATGATTTCTTCTTCTTCAGATAAATTTTCTTTACCATCTATATTAAATTCATTTTCATTTAACTCTTTTGTTTCTTTATATTTATCTAAAAGTTCTTTAATACTATCGGTATTAAATTTTTGTAATTGTTTATCTGATAATCATTCTGTTATTCCTGGATTCATAATTTTTAAAAATTAATTAAAGTATTTAATTCCTTTTCTTCTTTTTCTCTTTCTTTTTCTTCTTTATTTTTTTGATAATTTATTTTATTTTTTAATTGTATTGATTTTAACTCTTCTATTAATCATAAATATTCTCTTACTTTTTGGTCTATTAATTTATATATTGTTTCAAAATTTCAGGTCTCTAAAAACTCTAGCAATTGTTTTAATTCTTTTGGCGAAAATAACTTAATATTTTGCTTTAAGGGGAATGCTAGAGTATTATTTTCTATATATGTAAGTATATCAAGAATACGTTTCTCGATATTATATCTATTTATAGCCATAATGTATATATCATTAATACATTATTATTATATCATATAATGATTTTTTCTGCAAAATATCATTATAAAAAAAAATATACTTATATAAGTATATTTTAGTTTGTTTTATCTTTACTATTTTCATTTAATATTTTTCTTCATTCAATATATGCAAAATACCATATAGATGTAGTAAATACTTCTAAAACAGCAGTAAGATATCATAATATAGCAATAAAAATAACAAATAGACTTGATAATATTAATATAGTAAGTATTAGGAATATTTTACTTGAAATTAATCAAATAGCTATAATTATTACTAATGGAAAACTAAGAAATATAATAAAATTAAATATTACTCTCATATTTAAAAATAACATAAGGAAGTATAATTTAATTGTTCTAATTAAGTTAAATATCGTTATTTTACAGGATATTCATATTGATTCAAATACTGGTTTGTTTTCTAATATTATTATATATTTAGAATATGAAAATAATATATTTAAAATAATAGCAAAGAATAATAATATAAGAAATATATATGTTAATACAGATAAATATTCTATTCAAAAAAACCTTAGCATAAATAAAAATCAATTTATTATACTTATAATTTTAAATTCAGAAAACAAATTATTATATTCAAATAATGGGAAAAAATTATATAATCAAAATCAAAAAGCTTCACTTTTGGAAATATTGTTATTTTTATATTTTAAATCTATATATTTAATTAATCATCATTCAAATATAGGTGTTAATATAAAATATATTATTAGAAATATAACAATTGAAATTATAGTTTCAATTATATATTCAGAATGAAAAAATTTTAAAATAACTTCTAATGCTGCTTCTTTATTTCAAAACAATTCAACATAAGTATATATTGATTGATATACAAGTAAAATAGTTAAGAATAATATAGATAATAATCAGGGAAGTATATAAAATGTTTTAATTTTAGTATCATCTTTAATTATATTCCATGCAGGAATCATAATTTTTTCTTTTAATAATTTAGGCATTTATTTTATTTATTAAAAATTTGATAAAATCAAAAAATCATTTATTTCAGAATTTTATAATCTTTTCCTCTTTTATGTATAAAGTATTATATATTTCACTTCTTTCATCTTTGTTTGCTAATTCTGGAGGAATAGATACATTTTTAATATTTCTATCAATTAAAAGATTAATTTTAGGTGTATATAATGTTTTAATTATTTGTTCTTTTTTTAGTATTTGATTGATTTTTAATTCTATTTTTTTTATATCATTTTCACTTTTAGTTTCTGATTTTAAATCTTCTAATAAAATATCTAAACTTGTTTTTTTAATATTAGAAAAATTATATCAGTTTTTAACTTGACTAGAATGAAAATAAGGAAATATATTATATTTAAAATAACCTAAATTTACTCATGTTAATAATAAATCATACTGTGTTTTATTCAAAAGAATTTTAGATAAATTTGAAACAGTTATAGGAAATAATTCTACATTTATTCCAATTTCAATTAAAGAATTTTTTATAAATAAAGCAGTATCTTCTAATGATTTTTCAGTAGAAATATAATATAAATTTATAGTATATTTTTCTAATTTTTTATTATAATAAAATTGTTCATCAAGATTACTTAATTTTTCTAGTTTACTTTTATCAATTGTAACTTTAATAGTATTTTCCTTTTTTTGTTCTTTTGATTTTATATCTTCTATATATAAACTTTTTATAAATTTATTTTTTTCTTTTTCTAGTGATTTTTTATCTTTTTCATATATAAAGAAAATTTCTTCTTTTAATACTTTTTTTCAATTTTCTTCAAATATTATTTTATATTTATTTACTCATGGTTTTATAGTTTTATAACTTTCTTTAAGTCTATAATAAAATTTTGAATTATTTTTTTTGTAGTTGTTTAATTTATAATCATTAATATAAACAGCATCAACTCATTTTCAAGCAATTCATTGTAATAAAATATCATCTTTAGTAATAAAATTGTATTTATCTACAAAAGAAGGACTTAATATATATTTTGAATCTTTTTGATAATCATCAATTTTTATATTTGAAGGAATTTTAACATCTTCTTTTTTTATATTACTTTCTTCTGAATAAATTTTCTTACTAGGTAGATAATTTGATATAATTTTAGATTTTTTTATATATCAAATTGATTCCATGATTTGTTCGAAATTTTTATTTTTAATAGAATTATCTATATTTGTATCTGTGAAATATGGATTTTTAACTTCTTGATAATTATTTTCTCATAAAAGTTGTATTAAATTCTGTCTATTTATTTTATTTAAAATATAGTTTCTAAGGTTTATATTATTTATATTATCCATATTTATAAATAATGAAACAAATTGAGGTAATATATATTTATGAGATTTTAATCTTGGAATACTTTGTCAGATAATATTATTTGAATCATTAAATATATTTACTACTTCTTTATTTTGT
>Ga0256828_1001356_pt1 | contig 15284 bp, 13 predicted proteins | sample CV88metaG_FD_185993 | JGI IMG/M metagenome (GOLD analysis project Ga0256828, IMG submission 185993) | Hydrothermal vent microbial communities from East Pacific Rise, Pacific Ocean - CV88 | ecosystem: Environmental > Aquatic > Marine > Hydrothermal vents | place: Pacific Ocean: East Pacific Rise...
TATCAACCACATAGCTTCTATGTGCAACATGGTGTGCAGGAGCGTTTTGGTATCTATCAACAGCGATAGTTTCTAAACCTAAGCGTTGTGCTTCGATAATAACTTCTTTACCAAGTTCACCAGAACCTAGCAACATAATTTTTTTAGAGTTTGATTTAAGAGGAGCAGAAAATTGCATGAGTATAATTCCTTCACATTATTAAGTGAAAGAATTATACCTAATTTGGATTAAAATTAGCGTTTGAGTCCAAGAAGTGTTTGTAACATTTGATCAGATGTTGTAATCGTTTTACCATTTGCCTCATAACCACGCTGAATGATAATAAGATTTGTCAATGATTTTGAAAGATCAACATTTGAACCCTCAAGTGCTGAAGACTGAATAAAACCACGCCCAGCAGTTGCAGCAGTACCGATAATAGGTTCTCCTGAGTTTGGTGTTTGTGAATATACATTCCCACCATCTGTTGAAAGCCCTTCATTATTTGTAAATTTTGCCATCGCAATTTGTGCAAGGCCAAAACTTCTACCATTAGAGAATGAACCAATAAGTGTACCACTTTGATCGATTCTAATACCAACTAAATCCCCACCTGTAAAACCATCTTGACTGATTCCAGAAGTAGAACTTTTTGAGTCAAAACTTGTCATTCCATCAAACTGATTTGGAGAACCAAAATTGAGTTGAATTTGCTGGTTTGGTTTAGAACCATTATTTGCAGTAAATTGTAAACTATCTAAATCTGTACCAGCGAATGATCCGTCATCATTAAAAGTCATTGTCCCTTTTTTAACATTTTTAGGATCACTTGTAGAGATTTCAGCATAACTCGGAACACTCACCTCTTCTGACCATTTATGAGCACTGATTTTTCTAAAGTTTACCGTTACTGTATGTTTTGTACCAAGAGAATCAAAAATATCTATTGAGCTTGAGTGTGTCGCAGCATTAAAATCTTGTGAATATGCATCAGATTCAGAGTTTGCAGGAAGCACAGTTTTTAACGCTCTCATACTTGTATAAAACTTACTATTTTCTACAACAGTATCTGAGCTATATGGTTGAACATCAATAGAGAGCTCATTATCATTATTTGCATTACTGATAACAAATTTTCCCTGATCATTAATGGTTACATCTACATTATCTCCACCAGAATCACTATCTGCCTGATTATTCATCGCTTCGCGTAAATCATCCATTGTATGAAATTTCTTATCTGCTCCAGCAGCTGTGGCAACATCAGCAGTGTTTTCAACATAAGTATAACTATACTCTGTTCCATCATCAAAGGTCATTTTAATACCTTGACCCTCTTGGAGAGAGAAAGCCTCTCCGTTACTGTTAAAAAGAACTCCCAAATCCCCAGATTCATTCCCACCTTCAACATTTCCATCTTTATCAACAGCATATGCTGGTGAATAACTATCAACAAGTGGCCCTGAATTCAAATTTGCTTTTAAGTTAATTTCACTTGTTGGATTTGCAGGTGTTGTAAGTCCTGGTGCAATATTGATATTTTGAATAGATTTTGTTGAATCCACTTTTCCTGTTTCTGGATCACGAACCCAACCTTGAGCGATAAAACCGTTATTATCTACAAAATTACCATTTGCATCAAACTTAAAATCCCCTGCACGAGTATATTTATAAGTATTTCCATTATCAGGAGAGATAATAAAAAAACCATCCCCTTGGATAGCTACATCAGTATTTTTATCAGAATTTTGAATAGATCCTTGAGAAAAGATTCGTGTCATAGAGCTTGAAGATGCTCCTAAACCAACTTGAACAGGGTTTTTCCCTCCAAGTTGTCCTTGTGGTGCTGTTGCTATTGCCTGTGTTTGTGAAAGTAAATCAGAAAAATTCGCACGAGAGTATTTAAAACCCGTTGTATTTACATTGGCGATATTGTTTGATTCAACATCCATAGCAACCTGATGTGATTGTAAACCAGATACACCTGAGTATAATGACTTTAACATAATATGTCCTTTGTCTCTTTTATATTAAAAAAGAAAAAGCATTTTATGTACCAACTTTTTAAGCATCCATCTCTAACGCTTTTTGTATCATCTCATCAGCTGTTGTAACTGACTTTGAATTAGCATCATATGAGCGTTGTAAAATGATAAGCTCTGTCAATCCTGCTGTCATATCTACATTCGATGATTCCAAAGCAAAATTGGAAATTGTTGTTCCTGTTACATTATTACCATTTGCATCTTTATAAAACAGAGCATCTCCACTATTATCACTCTGTTCAAAACGGGAGCTGTTAACGCGTGCAAGTCCCTGATCATTTTGAAAATGATATACAGCAAGCTTTCCTATAGAGCTCTGTTCACCATTAGAAAAAGAGGCAATAATATCACCATCATTATCAATGGTATAACCTGTTAAATCACCACCCATTTTCCCATCAGCAGCACTTGAATAAGAAACAGGAGCATCCATAGATATAATCCCGTCAGAGCCCTCCCCAAGATTAATTTTCAAAGGGGTACCGTTGTTGTCTATCGTATCTAATGTAGAACTGATTAAAGCACCTGTTCCATCAAAATTGACAACCCCTTCTTGAGTATCATACACAACACTTCCATCAGCCGATGTTAATTGTGCGACAACATCATACTGTGTACCAGAAGTGGGTTGTGCTTCACTTTTTGTAAAAATCAATTCTAAATTATTACGATCACTCTGCGCATCAATAACAGCCACACCCATAGAAACAGTTTGAGCATCTGTTCCTAAATTTCCCATAAACTGTGCTTCAGAAGAGGGTTGAGTAGGGATAGTAAGTGTTTGAGGTAAACTTAATTTTCCTTGATTACCAACAGCACCAAGCTGAGTTTGTTCCAACTGCTGAGTTAAAACATTGTTTTCATCTATATTATTTGCCATCGTACCAAGAACATAATAACCATCATTTGTAACTAAGTTTGCATCAGCATCCACACCAAAAGAGCCATCTCTTGTATACAAAGGCATCCCCTCTTCACCAGCAGCAATACCAAACCATCCATCTCCACTTATAGCAACATCTAAGCTTCTTTCTGTAGACATTAAAATACCTTGTGATGTATCCATACCTGTTGCCTGTACTCGAACACCAGCACCTATACTGTCAGAAAGAGAAGCTGAAGTAGATGCTAAAGTCTCTTCAAACAAAGATGCATACTCAGCATCATATGCACGAAATCCCGTTGTTTGTGTATTAGCTAAATTATCAGAAACAACATCAATGCCCGTCGTATAGTTCTTTAATCCGGAAACACCTGTATAAAAAGCTTGATTCATTTTTTATCCTAATAGATCTCTTTTACTGAACTCAACGGAACATAATTTGAACCAAGTTTGACAAGAGTATCTCCATTGTCAAAACGAACAGATTCTATTGGATATGCTCCAACACGCGTTGTTTTTTGATCTCCATTTGTATCAGTATAAGAGCCATTAACATAGTAAATACCACCTTCAACAGCATTTCCTGCATTATCTGTACCATCCCATGTAAATTGATATACACCAGCAGGGTTTGAGCCCACATCAAGTGTTTTGATAGTATTGCCATTGACATCCATAACCTCAACACTTCCTTGTTGTACATCATCTGGAAAGTACATCTCAAAAGTACTACTTGAGCCTTTATCTATAGAGATAGCATTACTTCCTAAATCAGCTGTTTTTCCAATCGCAGAGATAGTTGAAAAATCATTTGAGGATGCAAGTGATGCTGCTAAATCTTCAAGCGCCTGATTTGTTTTATCTGTTGATTCAAGGGAAGCTAATTGTGATGTCTGTGTTAAGATAGACTCTGTATCGGTTGGATCAGTTGGATCTTGATACTGAAGTTCTGCTAAAAGCAAAGTCATAAAATCATCTGTAGAGAGTTGCGTTTTATCTTCTGCTATCTCTGCTGATGTTGTATAATCTCCATAAACTGCTGTATCTTGTCCTATTGCATTAATTGCCATTGTCTATCCTTTATGCGTAGTTAGGGACTATAATTTCTATAGAGTCCAAAATCTCTTCATTCTCTTCATTCACATCAAAATAACTATACTCCTGCTGAGCCTGCTGTCTATTGTGTTGCTGTTGAGCGTTAGAGTTATTGCCTCCAGATGTATCAAACCCTTGTTGTGCGTTACTATTAAAATGTACAGAAGCATTTTGTATTCCATTATGTTGTAACTGCATTTTTAAATCTCCAACATTCATCGCTAGCGTGTTCAAAGCTGTTGTATTTGAGCTTAAACTAACATGGAGATTTTTCCCTCTTTGTACTACAGTTACTTCCATCTCTCCAAGATTTTGAGGATTAAGTTGAACTTTTACACGAGTAAAAGGTGATTTATAATTATCTATAGCAGTTTTTACATCTTGGGAAAGATACTTCACCATCTGCTTTGCTTCATTCATCTTTACTTCTAAAGAATCATTTTTTAGTGTTTGCGTTGTTTGTGTTTTTGCCTCATCACCTACAAACTCTTTTTCATTCACAACATCTTGAAGAATATGCTCTTTTGGTGCTATCACTCGTGCTGTTTGTACCGAAAAATCAGCCGTTAGAATACTCCCTTTTGCAACATTTTGTTGTGGTACCTGAATCTTTTTTGTATGCACAATCTCTTGTGTACTTATTTGCGCTTGAAAACTTGCAGGAAGTTTTGAACTTTTTGGCATCTCTTTTGGTGTTAATCCCTCAGCTATCGCTTTTGTTCCTTTTTGAGCGAACTCATCAACACTTACTTTAGAGATATCTATTTTTAACTCTTTTGCGTAATCTACAAGTCCCTGAAGTGTTTGTGGCATCTTTTGAGGTTGTTTTGTTTGAGGCTGTTGAGCAAGTGTTACATTAATTTTATCTTGAATATAAGACTTTGCATCAGCTACAAGTGATGCTACATACATTTTTTGAGGTTCAGAATTTTTTACTTCTTGTTGTGTAAATGCAAAGAAAGTAGAGCTATTCTTTGTTTGTGTTTGGATAGTCTCCATCTCATCTTTCGTTACTGATGAAGTAGAGATGGTATTGAAAGTTTTTTTTCGTTCTTGTGTAGACTCTTTTTGTGAGGAGTCTACAGCCAGTAAACCTTCTAAATTATGAGGTTTTACTTCTTTTTGTTGCACTTGATCTTCTGCTGAGAGATTTTTTATAGGCTTGGAGATCTCCGTATGTTGTAACTGAGATTTTTGAGATGGTTTTAAAGATTGCTTCTTGGAAGTGTGCATCTCCATCAAATCTTCTAATGTTTTTGTTTGTGATGTGTTTGTTTGTGCAGTAGATCTCTTATTTTGAGTACTCTTCACTTGCTCTGCTGCTTTTGTAGAGGCTATATCCTCTAAAGTTTGAGGTTTTTGAGATTTTTTTTGTAAAGATATCTCATCATCACCAACAACAGCTAAGAGTTCCTGTATATTTTTAGGAAGTTGTTGTGTTTGTTTGCTACCCTCTTCTGAGACTTTCAAGCTCTTTTTCTGGGGCAGTGTTTCTTCCCCTTTTAAATTTGTTATACCTTGTAAAAGTTTGGAAAAGTGAGAAGGGGCACCATCTTCGGATGGAATATCATTCAGAGAAGATACTCCAGATGAGGCGTTTGTTTGTTCCTGAGAAACATCAAGTAATGCAACCATACCACTTCCTTAAGAGATTTTATTAAAGGAAGTAGCATTTCTTGTTCCAAAAAGGTTAAAGAGTTTCTTCTGGGGTATCCTTCTGAACAAATCTATCTAAGCACTTCAAATCTTTTTTAAAAAAAGTTGCAACACTGTCTTGCATATTTTCAAAGATCGCTTTTGCATCCTCTCCATCTACAGGATAACTTAACAAAAAGGCATTTAAATATTGAGCAAAGAAATCATCAAACATTGTTTTGACAATCTCTGCACCATACTTATCGGTATAAGGCAATACAAAAAAATAATCCCCTTCATGGTTCACAATAGAATCTGAAGCCCGAAGTGTTACCTCCAAAGAGTTTTTAATAACATCCTTATCAATATTTGAAAAATCACAATATAATAAAGTCAAACTCTCAGCCCGATTCTCATCAAGTCTATCTGCTATCCCAATATTTAAACGCATAAGCTGTTCAAAATTATCAAATGAAAAATGTATGCCTGCCATCTTAAAAAACCCCAATAATAAATTTTATGGTCATTAGTATATCACAAAATCGTGTAAGCTTGCATAACTTCACGAGACTCAAATGGGATGCTTCTCACCTCTTGACCATCAAATGCTATCGCATATTCACCCTCTTGAGTTGCTTTTGTATAGGTAAGCATCGCTCGTGCAGCAAGCTCTTTATCTGCATCTGTTGCATTTTTACTTAAAAGTCCGTGAGGACCAGGGATACCGATAGTTTTTAAATGGTAATATTTATCATTTTCTATATCTTGAAGATGTTGGTTTTCCTCTTTATTTCGTCCAATCACAAGTTTTGCACCATCAGCTAAACGGAAGTGACGACCAAATTTCATCACAGGAATATCTTTTACTTCAAATCTGTCATACTTAATAAAATCAACCATCTTTTTTGCAAAATTAGCATCAGTAAGAAGACATCCTCCCCCTGGAGATTCAAAATCATCTAAACCTATCTCACGAGCAAGTTCAAGTTGTCTGTCACGACAACGCCCAACAATTCCTTCAAGTTTTTCTCGATCAACCCAACCTTCTAACTCAGCAACAGTAGGAGCAAGTGCTTTCGCCGAAAGAGGTCGTAGTAAAAGTCCATCACAATTACTCTCATTCAACACAGTTTGAAGAGCATCTTTGTTTTGACTCATAGGTCGTTGCCCCATCACTTCACCACTGATAAGAAAACTTGCACCCTCCTCCTCCATCACTTTTTTAGCCACAGAGAACATTTTTGCATGACAATCTATACATGGATTAAAATGTTTTCCATATCCATGTTTTGGAGAAAAAAGCACATCTTGAAGAAATTCATTCTCTATATCTACTATTTTAAGTTCAGCTCCCACTTGTTCACACATACTTTGCATATGTTCAAGTCTATCTGTTGTACTTCCAAAACCAGTAGAGACATTGAGAGCTATCACTTCTATCCCTTGATCTATAATGAGTTTCATCGCTAAAGTAGAGTCTAATCCTCCACTAAAAAGAGCTATCGCTTTTCTTTTTTTTTCAGACATATTCTTCCTTATTTTTATGAGAGTATTTTACCACGAAATAGTACAAAAGTGCTTAATAGATATTATAAGTAAATATACAGGCAAGAGAGTGAAAATTGTTTATCTCAGATTGATTGTTTTGTGAATATTGCAAAATATGTTTTCCATAAAGAAAAGAGTACTCAAGTGTAAAATCTATAGTATCATTGATCTCATATCTATACCCTATATTCCCACCCAAAAGTGTTGTTTCACTTTGTGAAAATCCTGTAACATCCAAAATACTATATCCCCCTTTAAGACCAAGAAAGAAATCGGAGTCTAGTAAATAATTAACACTCACATACCCATTATAGAGTGTATAAGACTCTATCGTTTCTCTCGTAAAATCAAAACTAAAGAAAAAGTTTTCATCAGGCTGATACCTTAGAATAACACCATATTCACCACCATAGGAGTACCCTTGTTCTTCTATGGCAGAGTAAGCAAACAAAACACCTACAGCAAGAGTAGAAGATTCTCTATTCTCTCCCAAAATTTTTGCTGTTGGAAACTCTTTTTGAATCAAATGAAGATAGTATTGCGCTTGAGACAAAGAAGAAAACTCTTGAGAATATACAACATATTCTCCATTCTCCTCACTCACATATTGTTCTACACCAACACTTTGTAGATTTTCATAAATCCATTCAAGATTATCCTGATTGTTGGTTTTTGTGACAATAATACGAAACATATGGTTCGTTTTTGCAAAACTCTCTGTTGCGAAAAAGAGAAAAAACAGAAAAAAACTCATCGCAATAAATCTCATTTTCATCCTTAATTTTAAACATTTCAGAACAATTTTAGCAAAAAAACTTTAGGATTTCCCAAATATTGTCGATTTTGGTTTTATCGCGAGGAGTGTAATTATGAAAAAAAAGATATATACAGTAGGGATTGGAATCCTTTTGTTTACCCTGAGTGGATGTGGAAGTGCAGGAGAGATACAACAAACACTCCAACAAACGACAGAAACAAACATTACAACAAATGAGGCATTACCTCCCATACCAGAAGTACCCTCTGAATAGGTGATTATTTGAACTTTTTTATCGTTGTACTACTCATACTTTTAACCGGATGTAATGTTGAAACTGCGAAAGTAGAAAGTGATGTTAATACAAGTAGCCCTGTTACAGATCAAAACAGTTCTACCCAGATCCCTTCAGATACGCAAGAAGATAACAACACAGAAACATCAGATACACAAGGGGTAGTATCAAGTGATACAAATACAACACAACAAAGTGGTGATGAGGTACAAGGAGAGTTACCACCACCTATACCAGATGATCTTTTTGGGAGCTAGAAGATGCGTACTCTTATTCTTTTTTTTCTAGCCATTATTGTTTTGGGATGTAAAGTAGAAGTAAATTCTAGTGATGGAAACACAACCTTTAGTAACGAGCAAAATCTTACGGAAAACAATACAACAATCGACAATAACATAACAACAGATCTCAATACTTCCATTAATACAAATACAACCAACACAACAACAGAGGATAACCAAACATCTACAAATAGTGATTTGCTTTTTCAAGCACCTCAAGATGCCCTGTATGACAAAGATGCATGTTACAGTGGTGTAGGAGATACTGTTCTTTTACAAGATTATAACTCAAATGAAAGTCCACGGGAGAGTGATGATGACAGCAATGGTATCTCTATTATGTCTTTGTATACACAAACACTCAACCCCAATGATTCACGAGTTATTGCTTTTTATCAAAAGATTCCAGATGGAATTACTTTAAGTGATGTCACAAAAAGAGAAAATGTTTATGGAGACAACTCGCAATTTGTTTTAATGTTCGACCCAATATGGAAAAATCTTACAACCAATACAGTCTATGTACAAACACCTGCATTGGATGGAAATTTACCAAAATGTTATCGTATCATTATTGAAAATATTGATACAGGTCTTTTAACACCTCAACAAGTTTACAGATATAAAAATTAAAAAGGATACACTAATGAAAACAAAAATTTTAAACTTAAGCATTGCAGCTATCTCAGTTATAGGGACACTTACCTATGCAGATACCAATGCACAATATATTCCCATGACAACCAAAAGTTATGACAAAGCATGGGTTATGTTTGGTATTAATAACTTTGCAACAGGTGTTCCAACACGGGAAGCCTCCTCTGGAGTTGCTATGAGTGAAGGTGTTGATGAGGACAATGTGGGGGATGATTTAGCGACACCAGCATCAGGCATAGGCTTAATTGACAGTGCAACAGAGGGGTTTAAAGATACCACAGGAAACTATAACCTCGCAACCTTCCAAGCACTTAAAGATGCCAATGGTGTTGCATACTTTAATGGACCACTTACATTAGATCTTAACACAACTGGTTTAACTTATAGTGAAACACAACCTGTACGAAGTATGTACATTGCCATTAGAGAAAACACTACAACGAGTTTAGTCTCAAAAATCAAACTTGACTATAAAGCTGTATTAGAGGGAAGAACAGGTGCTCTTCAATTAAATCATGAAGGTAATATTTACACATTTACCATCGACCAAGCTGCAACATTTGACTCTCCAGCAATAGCACAATATACAGAACACACAACAACAACTTCACTCTTAACAACACCAGAAGATTCAATAGTTTATGACCTTGCACAAGCACCTATTAATGCGATTGCATTTGACAGAACACAAGATAGAGGTACACCAAGAGGATATGAAAGATTTTACCATTATGATGCCCAAAACGGCAACTGGCTTTTATGGGATAGAACACGCGTAACCACTGGACAAAATACACTTACAAACTTTGAAAAAGGAAAAGCATATTGGGGGCGTATAGATATCAATGGAGATGCTTCCACTACCAGTGATGCCCGTGCTGGTATGTATGTGGCAAAAACAGGGAACAGTGTTGCTGATGCAAGTGTTTATGCAGGAAAATTAACACTTAATAGCTGGAATATGGTCTCTTTCGATGCAGCAGCTCACCCAGATATCAGAAATGCCACAACAGGGCTTTTAATAGGGACAAATACTTTAGAAGATGGTGATGCAATCACCTTGACAGATGAGACAGGTATCAACAGCGTTACTGTAACATTTCAAACGGCAGCCGATTATCCTAATGATGTTGATAGAGCTTTGTATATCAACAAAGTTGTCCAAGCAAAAAAATATTTGGGAGAGATACCAAAGAGTTTTAATATCAAAGCTTTTGCTACAAATCTCAGCGATAAACTTCTGTTTTTATCTGATAAAAAATTTACTATTAAAGATACAACAGGAGATATCCTTGCTGAAGCAAAAACACTGGCAAATCGAAATGTGGTTAACTATGATGGTTCCACTACAGATATAACCGATGTAAAAGATGGTACAAGTGAAGCAAACAGTGCTGCAACTTCACGATATGGTGAATACTCCCTTATTATAAAACCTCTTATAGCTACAGGTTCAGCATCACAACTCGATAATGATGTCAGTGGAGGAGGGGGAAGTGCTTCAGCTGCCGTTCAATTTGGTAATATTGACGGGGAGAGCTTAAATGGTTCTCTCTCTACTCCACTACCAAGAGCTTTGGCAGATGGTGGTAGTGATGAAGCATCTACACTCTCAACAGCACAAACACAACTCAGTGGTGATGATATCTTTGATGGGGACAAATCTTCTGGGCGTATCTTACAAATTGACACAGATTTTAGTGGTAGTGCAGATATGCTTCTTTTAGCGACAGATAAAGCATTTTATATCAAAGATCATACTTATACCCGTACTTATGAGATCAATACAGGTGTTGATGGAACAGATGAAGTTAACAATCCTAATGTAGCATATACCATTAAAAATACAACATCAGCAACACTCACACCTGCAAACAATGATACAGTAACAGAGTTTGTTACAGCTATCAACAACATTGCAGATACCGGAGCACAAACAGATACAAAAGTATATGCTGCACAAGATACAAACAATAACCTTGTTGTTGTAACACCTGATTCTTCTTTAATGGATCTCATTGATGCAAACTCAGCAGTCAAAGATTATTTTAAACGAACAACATCTTCTGATACAATAGCAAAAGGTGCTATTTCAGAAGTTCTTAATATAGCAAAACTTGCACGAGAAGATGTGACTCTGAACAAATTTAAACTCGCCTTTAGTAATACAGATTCAGACTCTACCGAAGAGATCAGTATCACCCTTAATGTTGGCACAACTGCTATCACTCCAAATAACACAACAGGAATTAATGTCCAAAACGACACAGATAGACTTACCATTTTAAATGATTTAGTCCTTCAACTCAACACAGCTTTTCAAACAGCTAATGTAGCAGCTTCAGCATACCATACTTACATAAGTGGATCTATGGATAAGGCATCTATTTACATAGAGGGAGTTGATCTCTCTAATGTTGTTTTTAACAAAGATGCCGATGGAGATGGAACAGATAATGCACTTGATGTAACAATTAGTGATATAGCAACCAATCCAGGTAAACTCAATACCGATGCTGCATTAATTGTTAGTGATTTAAAAGACAATGCCATCTACTCCCCTGATTATGTTAACTATGGACCACTATATACTCTCAAAGAGGCTGGTTATGAAGCCAAAGCAATTGTTCGTCCAAGTACACACATAGCAGCAACACCAACAACACACTGGGATGGCATTGATTTAACAAGAGATTCAAGTCAATGGTTGAAATATAATGAATATAACCTTTTTAGTGTCGATGATACTTCTGGATATTGGGTTTATGTTACAGCATACACACCACCAACCATCACTGTAAACAATACTGTCTTTTCACCAACTTATGCGTACCATTTTGACAGAAACAACAACACAGACAATATTATTAGTTCTGTATCTTTTAGTACACAAATTGATGGTGTCGATCCAGCAACTTCCAATGTAAAACTTGTTATTGGAGGGAATGAAGTTGAGTTAGTTAATACAGGTTCTACCTATACAGCCAATATAAGCACTTATGAAACGACCCTCCTCTCTCAACAGGAAAATACTCTTATTCTCAATGTAACAAACGGTTTGGGTGATAGATATAAAGATGATACATTCTTAACACTCGATTATGCAAAACCTGCAACACCAACAATCACATTCCCAACAGCAGCCAATATGAGTATCAGTGATACAAGTGGCGATGTTGCAGCATACTATCTATGGACAGATTATATTCCTGATGAGGGTGAGGGTGCTATTGGACCTATCTCTCCACTACAAGCAACAAGTTATAATATGTGTCAAAACACAGCTTTTGGTTCTATACAAAACTATCAACTTGTTGCTATTGATGGCAGTGGTGTCTTTGGAAAAGGCAACATCTCGAATATGCTTCCGTTTAATTTTGTCAATACTGTCAAAAATGCAACTGTTTTAACACATAATTCTGGTGACAGTGCTTCAACTGCACAAAATTATGATGCAAACTGTTTTTTAACAACGCAAACACTCAAACATGGAATGGAAGTCTATACCCAAACAGCTTTTCCTGTAAGACTTGCCTTTGAACCCAAAGATTATTCGGGAGAGGATTCTGCAAATGATATTCCTCTAACAGCATACTATGCTTTACCTACAGCAACAACAGATCCTATTGTTCGTATAGATTTACTTGATTTATATGTCGGTGAAAAATTTTATATTGAGTATAATGGAGCCCTTTATAGTGGAACATTTCCAGCTGATGCTTCTGCTGCTGATGCATCTTTTACAACACCTATCGTACTACGAGCAGAAACAAGTGCTGCAAATCAAACATTACGATAAACTAGGTTATTGAAAGTGCGTTTTGTAACTTTTGGGACACTTGTCTTACTCTTTTTATTCATAAAACCCTTCAATGGGTTTTGTGAATCTTTCACACAAACATACACCCACAAACTTTTTCATGGAGATATTCCTCAGACATTTCTTAAACCACAACATGGGTGTTATTATCTTCATAAAGGGTGGAATAAAATCCTTGTTCCAAATACTGGAGTAGATGTGCTTACAACTCTTCAAAATCATCAAGAGATTCTGCGTGTAGCACTTTATGATAAAGAGCTTCATCAATGGGCACTTTTACAACAAAACAACACCTCTCTCTCACAAACAAACAAGCCACTTTTGTTAGTCTCAGCAGAACCAAAACAAACACTTTTTATACAAGCCAGATGCGATACAACACTCTCACTTGCAACAATATCCATAAGTAAAAGTTGTCAAAAATATCTTCACAATCCACATTTTGACGCGTTAGTGGCAAGTTCAAAAGATACACAAAGAGTTTTTTCTACAAACAAAACAATCAGTATCGCACCTCGATATGCATCCAATTTTCATAGAGGTTACTATAAAGATTCAAGAGTATTACTCATCTATCCAAAAATAGACAAATACACTCATACTCTTCAATCATATGGACCGGCAGAACCATATATCAATATCAAATACGACACTTCCTATGAGCAAAAAGAGTTTTTTATTTTTGATTACATGGATAAACGCTGTTATAGAGGTATTTTTCCCTCTTTTAAAACACCTCCCTACCCTGTGCTTCAAGAGCTCCCTTAATGCTTCTATGCTATACTGTTACTATTAATTTTTTGGGGATGATTTCGTGATGAAAAAAGTGGTTGCTTTCTTATGTATACTAATACTCTTTGGGGAGATGGCTGAAGCTGTTGAACTTACACTCAAAGCAGGTCTTTCTAAGCAACAACTTTCAGGTTCTATTGATAATATCAATGCAAAAAGTACCTTTGAAAACGATTTTGCGTACGATACAACCGATACCTCTACCTTCTCTTTAGAATTGCGAGATATTTATATTCCAAATATCAAAATTCTCTATTTTAATATCCAAGAGAGTGCTTCTAATACACTGCAACAAGATATTGTTGTTGCACAAAACAGTTTTGCAAAAGGAAGTGATATATTTTCTGAAATAGAGTACAAACAACTCAATGCACTCTTTTATGAAGATTTTCTTTTCAAAGGGGATTATCTCTTTGCAAATACACTTTATAGTGGAGATTTAGAGATAGATTTAGGACTCAATGCACAATATACCCAATGGAACTTTGATGTTGAGAGCTTAACAAATCCTACACAACCAAAAGCGTGGATTCACATCAAATCAAACTTAATCTCCCCCTATATCGCTTTTAAATACTATGTTTCTCATATACAAATAGAGCTCTTTGGTGATGCTCTTGCATACAAAGATGAAAAAGTTATCCATTACGGAGGCGATATCCAATACCATTTTGAAAGAGGCATTATACTCTCTGTAGGCTATACCTATAATGAATTTGAACTTACCGAAAAAGAGGATGATGTCACTTTTAACTCTTATGGGGTTGATTTTATGTTCGGGTACAGATTCTAAAAAACTCACTTTGCAACAAGTTCACCCCGTTTTAATCGTGCGATAGTATCTCGATATTTTCTAATGTAAAAAGCTTTTTCCTCAAAAGAGATATTGTGTGCGAAATTCACTTTTTTGAGCTCTCTTTCGTAGTACTTTGTTAAAAAGGGAATCAATTCAGCTTTGAGAGCTTCCTCATTTTCCAATGCTTTGATACTCTCATCAACCAACACAGACATCAACTCAGGTGCATCATGTTTTCCCTCAAGAGCAAGCATAAATTCGCGAGAATGAAACTGAAACAAAGAGGGCTCTATCACATCTAAAATCATATCTATGAGTTGTGGCTTTTCTAAAACTGTTTTGATGATAGTAAGCTCCCAAATATCTCTATGTTGGTGTTGCTGTTGTTGTGGTGGCATATTTCTTAGTGGTGCTGTTTGAGCGACCCTTACAAGAGAGGGGGAAACACCAAGCCCACCAAGTCGTGATGCAAAGTAGGTTTTATACTCCTCTTGTAAAATAGGACTGAGTGTTTTAAGGTATGCTGTTCCCTCATACATACACTGCTCTTTTTGTTTTGGGTCATGAAGGTTGTAAGAGGATAAAATCTCTTGAAGTACAAACTCTATAAAAGGTTGAGGAGTACGAAAAAAGTTTGCCAACTCCTCCACTCTCCCCTCTTTTACCATATCAGCAGGGTCAAGTCCCCCTTCAAAAACAA
>Ga0256828_1001358_pt1 | contig 15279 bp, 14 predicted proteins | sample CV88metaG_FD_185993 | JGI IMG/M metagenome (GOLD analysis project Ga0256828, IMG submission 185993) | Hydrothermal vent microbial communities from East Pacific Rise, Pacific Ocean - CV88 | ecosystem: Environmental > Aquatic > Marine > Hydrothermal vents | place: Pacific Ocean: East Pacific Rise...
GGATACACTTCGTAAAAAAGTAAAAGAAAATGGTATGAGAAATGGTTACTTAATGGCTATTGCCCCTACTAGTTCTATATCTATCTTAACAGGAACAACACAAGCTATAGAACCTGTGTTTAAAAGAAAATGGTTTGAAGAAAATCTAAGTGGTCTTATACCAGTTGTAGTTCCAAAACTATCTCCAGATACTTGGGCATACTACACACCAGCCTATGAGTTGGATCAAACCATATTGGTTAAAGCAGCATCAATCCGTCAAAAATGGATAGATCAAGGACAAAGTCTAAACATCTTCATAACACTAGACAAAGCAAGTGGAAGATACTTAAATGAAATCTACATGTTAGCATGGAAACTTGGACTAAAATCTACATACTATCTAAGAAGTCAATCGCCAGAAGTGGCAAATGATGTAGAAGACAGAAGTATGGAATGTGTTGGTTGTCAATAAACAAATTTTTAGTTACTAAATATAATCTTAGATTTGCTAAGATTATATAAGATTTTATTGAAAAAATCCAAATAACCATTTTTGCCGAGAGGCAAAGCTTTAGTGACTGAGTATAATCTTGGCTTTGCTGAGATTATACGAGATTTTATTAATAGGAGAGAAAAATGAGAGTAATTTGCCCACACTGTTTAAGTGTAAATAACATTCCAAAAAAAGATAGTTATAAAAAAGCTAACTGTGGAAAGTGTAAAAACTCACTGCTAGATAACAAAGTTATAGAGCTAACAAACTCAAACTTTGATGAAGTTATAGTAAATAGTGACATACCTGTTATAGTTGATTTTTGGGCTCCTTGGTGTGGTCCTTGTCAAATGATGGCACCAACTTTTTCAAAGGTTGCTACAAAATTTCCACTAAAAACTCTTTTTGTAAAAGTAAACACTGAAAATGAGCAACTACTTGGTGGAAGATTTAACATTCAAAGCATACCAACTTTAATGATTTTTAAAGATGGTAAAGAGGTATTTAAAAACTCTGGTGCATTAGATGAAGCTAACCTTACAAACTTAGTTTCACAGTTTAGTTAAAGCAGATATACCCTAAAATACTCTCTACTAAATACAAGGTAGAGAGTATGAAACATTTAACTTTTAGTTTTAACGATAAAACAAACTATAAAAGTGCTAAAAAAGAAGCTAAAAAAAGTAGTTATAAATCTAAACTTATCCAAATTTTCACATCACAAACAAACAAACAATCTATACAAAATATACTCAATACTATATCCAAAGACTTTCCAGATACCATTGTTATAGGTTCTACAACAGCTGGAGAGATCTCTCATGCTAAAATGTATGACAATGAAACTATTGTTAGTTTATCTCTATTTGAGCATACAAAACTGATGGTAGCTTATACTAAAAAAATTACAAAAAAAAGTGGTATAAAACTCTCAAAAACAATATCTACTAAAAATACAAAAGCATCTATCATACTTAGTGAAGGTCTTTTAGGTGAAGATTATGAAGGTTTTATAAGTGGCATAAAAGAGCAGAACAAAAAGCTCATCATTGCTGGAGGACTAGCTGGAGATAATTTTTTACTTCAAAAAACATTTGTATTTTTAAACCAAACTATCTATGAACAAGGAGCTATAGGTATATCTTTTAGTGGTAAAAAACTGTATGCAGATAACAAATACAATCTAAACTGGACTCCCATAGGAAAAGAATTTACCATAACATCCTCTGATGGTAATAAAATAAAAAAAATAGACCATATAGATGCTGTTGAATTTTTTAAAAAATATCTTGGAGATGAAATATTTCAAAATAATGCCTCAGCACTACCAGATATACAACTACTCTATACAGAGGGGCAAACAACTGTTTCTAGAACACCTATGGCAGTAGATGAAAACTCTCTTATCTTTGCAGGTCCTTTAAAAGAGGGGCAAAAGGTACAATTTGGATTTTCAAATGCTTCTTCTGTTATTACTGGTGCGAATAACATTAACAGAGAGATAGCACAAAAACCTGCCGAAGCTATCTATATTTTTTCTTGTATTGCTAGAAAAACATTACTTGGTAAAGTTTTAGAAAATGAATTTTCTTTTTTTGAAGACATTGCTCCAACAAGTGGTTTTTTTACTTATGGAGAGTTTTATAGTACAACGAAGAACAATGCCTTACTAAACTGTACAACTACAGTTTTAGTTTTATCTGAAAGTTCTAAGAAAGCTACAAACAAGATTAAAACAAAAAAGATAAGTTCTAACACCACTTTTAATGCACTAACACACTTCATAAAACAAACTTCTTATGAACTAGACCTAAATACGAAACTTTTAAGCCAGTATAAAATAGCTGTGGATGAGTCTTCAATAGTTTCAAAAGCTAACAAAGATGGTGTTATAACTTATGTAAATGAAAATTTTTGCAAAATTAGTAAATACACCAGAGAAGAGTTACTAAGTAAAAACCATAACATTATACGAGATGAGCATATATCATCTTTTATTTTTAAAAAGATGTGGACAACTATAACAAACAAAAAAGTTTGGAAAGGGACACTCTCTAACAGAGCGAAGGATGGTTCTATATACTATGTAAATGCTACTATTTTACCTCTTTTAGATGAGAACAATAACATTGAAGAGTTTATAGCGATAAGACAAGATATAACAAAACAAGTGTTAGCCAAAAAGAAAATGAGGGAAAAAGAAAAACTTATAAAAGCTATATTTGACAATCAAGATAGCATAGTAATTTATGCCTCAAAAACAAAAGGTATGTTAAATGCAAACAAAAAGCTTTTTGAATACCTTGACTACAAAAATTTTGAAGAGTTTAAAAATAAAAACCAATGTATATGTGATAAATTTATAGAAGAAGATGGTTATGTGAAAAAGTTTGATGGCTGGATGGACACGATTGCCGATGACACAAAAAATAGACATAAAGTAAAAATGAAAACAAAAGATGGGCAGGTAAGAACTTTTAACTTATCTATAAATAGAATAGGCAACGAGTACATTATAAACCTTTCAGACATCACTAGCTTAGAGATGGCCATCTTAAAAGCTCATTCATCAGAACAAGCAAAATCTCTCTTTTTAGCAAATATGAGCCACGAGATAAGAACACCATTAAATGGGATACTAGGTTTTACAGATATTTTGTCAAAAAAAGAGCTAGATAAAGACTCAAAAAGATATGTAGATATTATCCATACGAGTGGTCAAACACTTTTACATGTAGTAAATGACATTTTAGATTTTTCAAAAATAGAGAGTGGGAAATTGTCTATTTTTGAAAGTGAAGCAGATATTTTAAATGAGATGGAAGCTACCATATCTACTTTTGCATCTGTTTCAAAAAACAAGAAAATAGACTACTACACATTTATAGACCCAAATCTACCAAAACTTGTAAAATGTGACATACAAAGATTAAAACAGGTTATAAATAATCTTGTTAGTAATGCCATTAAATTTACACCTGACGATGGTGAAGTTATGGTTCAAATCTCTTTACAAAAAATTCAAAACAACAAAGCAACCATATTTTTTAGTGTCAAAGATAGTGGTATAGGGATAGCAGAAGATAAACTCAAAAATATATTTCAACCATTTTCACAAGCCGATAACTCTATAAGTAGAAAATTTGGAGGAACAGGGCTAGGTCTTGCCATAAGTAGTCAGTACATAGAGAAGATGGGATCAAAACTACATGTAAGTAGTGAAGAGAACAAAGGTAGTGAATTTTACTTCGATTTAGAAGTTGAAATTTTAGATAAAATCAATAAATTTAACAAGATTGATATTGCCAACATAAACATAGCTATTTTAAAATCTACTGCTACTATTTCGTGTGGTATCAACGAGGTACTTTCTACATATTTAAGTGCTTGGAAATGTTCATTTAAAGAGGTTCAAACACTAGATGAAATAGATGAAAATACAGATGTTCTCATAGTGTGTGCTAAACTTTTTGACAAAGATAGTTGTAAAAATGTACTAGACAATTTTCAGAACCTACAACTACTTTACATTGAAGGAGCAGAAGAAAACTTTAACTGTGCTCATGAAAAATTTCATATAGTAGAACAACCTATGACTGGTTCAGCACTGTTTGACAACCTTATAACTATAACATCTAACAAACAAATAGTGTTAGAAGATACAAAACAAACAGATGTAACACACCAGTATAATGGAAAAATACTCATAGCAGAGGACAATGAAACAAACCAAATGCTTATATCTATAATGTTAGATGAAAGAGGTGTTGAGTACACAATAGTTCCAAATGGTAAAGAAGCTGTAGATGAAGCACAAAAAAACAACTATGACCTTATACTAATGGATATAAATATGCCTGTTTTAGATGGTATAAGTGCAACTAAGCAACTAAGAGGCTCAAACTATGCTAAACCTATAGTCTCTCTTTCTGCCAATGTTATACAATCAGATATAGATTCATTTAAAGAAGCTGGTGTAAATGACACACTTAACAAACCCATAATCCCTAACGAACTAGATAAAATTTTATCTACATACCTAAACCAAAAAAACAATGGTATAGATTTTGATGAAGTAAATATTCAAAAGCTTTGCAAAGAATTATCTATTGCTAATGAAGATATTATTAGACAATTATTGAAAAGTTTTTTACAAACAACTAACGATATGTTACTAACATTAAAAACAAAAGATATGGATAAAAATATTTTACATACTATAAAAGGTGTTTGTGGCAATTTTAGGTTTGAAAAACTATACAAACTTACAACAAAATATGAAGATGAAGTAGATAGCTATAACAATGATGAACATCTAAAAAATAAACAGTTACTCATAGAACATCTAAATAATCTTGTAACACAAATAAGTCTATTGATTGATTAAAAAATAAACATATTTATAACTATGAATGTAAAAATTTAGATTATAATTTCAACAATTAACATTTGGAGCTATGATGGAACTTTTACAAAAAGCACTTGAAGCAAGGTCAAAAAAACTAAACAAAATAGAGAAACTCAAAGAGTTAAAATCTCCTAAGGAAGCTTACGATAAGCTAGAGGAGTATGCTAAAAATGGTTACGATTCAATCCCTGCTGAGGATAAATCTTACTTTCTAAAATGTTTTGGTATATATGACAGACCTGCTACTCCAAAAAAATTTATGTTAAAACTTCGTATACCGGGTGGCTACTTAAATGCTAACCAAGCAGAAGTTATAGGGAACTGTGCAAAAGAGTTTGGAGAGGACTACATAGACCTCACAACTCGCTCACAATGCGAACTTAGATACCTAGACATAGAAAACCTACCAACTATCATAAAAAGGCTAGAAACTGTTGGAATAGATGCTTACCAAACAGGTGTAGATAACATTCGTGGAATAATGGCAGACCCATTTGACGATAGAGCTTTTGACAATGTTTTACCATCACACCACATACTTTTAAAAATGCAAGAGATATTTCTACACAACTACGAATGGATCTCTGCCCTACCTCGTAAATTTAACACAGCCATAACTGGAAATATCTCTAATAGATGTAATATATTTTGCCACGATGCTTCATTTGTTCTAGCACAAAAAGATGGTGTTTATGGTTACAACATGTACCTAGGTGGAAAAGTTGGTGTAGTTGGTAAAGATGCCAACATTTTTTTAGAAAATGAAGATGAAGTTTTAAGTGCTTTTAATGCCATCATAAATATTTTCAAAACTTATGGCTTTAAAGACAATAGAAATAAAAACAGACTACATTTTCTCATAGAAGCAGTTGGCATAGAAGAGATCTCAAAAGCTATACGAAAAACAGCAAATACAGACTTTGCAACTGCTGGTGAAACAATGACAAAAATGGACTACTTTGAACCAGACCAAGGAAAAGTACAACTAAGAGATGGAACTTTTGGTGTACATGTAGTTGTACCATCTGGGATTTTTAGTGGTAGTAGTATGTTAAAAGTAGCCCAACTTTCTAAGCAATTTGGAGATGAGCAACTTCGTTTAGATATGGAACAAAGTCTTTACATAATGGGTGTAAAAGATACAAAAACACTTTTAGAAGATGAATTTTTTAACACTTACAAATCTTTAAATACACCTTACTTCAACCACCTCATAGCTTGTGCTGGTACTCAACATTGCCCTTTTGGTGTAATTGAAAATAAAAATGATGCTATAAATATGGCTACATACCTAGATGAAAAAGTACCTCTTGAAAAAGGTAGAATAAGAATGTACTGGTCTGCATGTGTAAAAGGTTGTGGTATCCATGGTTTAGCAGATATAGGGTTTGAAGGGTGTAAAGCAAAAGTAGATGGACAAACTCTTAGTGGTGTAAATATATATCTTGGTGGTAAAATAGCTGGTGAATCTGCTGTTGAAGGACATACTCTCATAAAAGGTGCTCCACTAGAATATGCAAAATACTACATAGAATCTTTACTTATAGAGTATAAAAAACTTAGAAAAAACAATGAAAGCTTTGAAAAATTTAACGAAAGAGTTTTAAGTAACTTTACAAATGCAAAAGTTGGTTTTATGATGATGTTAAAAGCTTACCTAAGAGCAAAAAATATAGATATAGATTTAGGTTTTGAAACAAAAACTCTTACAGGTAAAAATGAAGAGTTTGAAGTGTTTGAACTTGGTAAAAAACTGTACTACCAACTCTCAAAACAAGAACCATACTCTGCTTATGAAAGATTTACAAATGCTATAAAAAGAGAAAAACCAATAAACATAAAAAAACTTGTTCCAGATGTAGATGAAAATATAGCAAAAATTTTAGAACTTACACTAAATCCAGATGAAACATCTAGAGCAGTTGTGTTCTCTGAACTTTTACCACTAGTTTTGCTTTACTCTAAATAAAAGCAAAACTATTTTCATTACTCTTTTTAAGTTTTTGTATCCCTTTTTGAACATTTTTGTATATTTGTGGGACTTGTAACTCTTTGTCTTTTATAGAGTATGCTACCATATCAAAAGAGATTAGTTTTCCTAAGTCTTTATCATTTAAAAGATGTAAAGCTATCTTTTCATAAAGACCTTTTATAACTTTTTTATCGTAGCCTTTAACTTGTACTCCAAAACTAGCTCCATAAAGTCTAGCCACAAGAGAGTTACTAAAACTAGTCTCTTCTAAAATCTTAGAAAATATTTTTAAAATACGATTTGCACCATAAAAACCATAAACTTCATTTAGTTTGTCAAATCTATCTATTTTAAGATACAAAAACCAAAACTTTTTACCACTTTTTTGTTTTATCTTTATCTGTGAATCAAAGTATAAAGCATTGTGTAACTTTGTTAGTGAATCTGTTATACTTAACTGTGCTAACTTAGTTTGTTTGTCTTTTATCTCTTGTAAATACGAAACATTTTGGAGCTGTGTTCTTACCCTAGCCTTTAACTCAATACTGTTAAATGGTTTAGATATATAATCAGCACCACCAACTTCAAATGCTTTTGAAATATATGTTATATCTGTTTGTGCTGTTAAAAAAATTACTGGTATATCTTTTGTGGAATTATCATCTTTTAACATCTCACATACCTCAAACCCATCTGTTTGAGGCATATTTATATCTAGTAAAATCAAATCTATTTCAAACTTTTTAACACTTTCAATCGCACCTAGTGCATTTAAAGCGAAAGAGATTTTGTACCCCTCCTCTTTAAGATAGATAGATGCTAGCTCAATATTTAGTTTTTCATCATCTACCACTAAGATGTGAAAGTTGTTATTTGTCTGCATTAGTCTTTAATATATGAACAACAATAGTCAGTTACACTTTTGATTTTTAAATCAAAAGATGAGTTAGCTGGAACTTCAAAAGTCTCAGGAGTATTTAGAGTTTTAAAGTCTTCATTTGGAAGTCTTACTTCAAGTTCTCCACTCATAATCTCCATTATCTCTTTTTCGGCTGTATTGAAAGTGTATTCACCCTCAAGCATAATTCCCAAAGATTGCACACTACCATCAGCAAATTCTACTGTACGACTTGTTACTTTACCATCATAGTAAATATTTGCTTTTTTAACTACTGTTACATTTTCAAATTTTTCCATTTTTAACCTTTAAATTTTATTCTTTGTGAATGAGTTATGGCAACAGCCATAGCATCTGTTATATCAAGAGGTTTTATCTCTTTTTTTATATTCAACAACCTTTTAACCATAAAAGCAACCTGCTCCTTTTGAGCTTTTGCCTTACCAGTTAATGCTTTTTTCACTTGCAATGCTGTGTACTCGTGAAACTGTCCAAACTCTTGAAGTAATTTTAACATAATTGCCCCACGAAATTGAGCAAGTTTTATAGTTGTCGCAGGATTGTGTGCATAAAATATATCTTCCATAGCAACTTCGTCTATTTGATGATTTTTAAAAATATTACCAAATGCTTCCACCATTTGAGGAATTTGAAACTGTAAATCCTCAGCTTTCATCTTTATAAGACCTGCCTCTTTTAAAGATATTTTACCATTTTCAAGATTTATAAGAGCATAACCCATATTTCGTGTTCCCGGGTCTATTCCAAGTATTGTCATTATAGTCCATTACCCCACATATGCATCTTCTTAGCTATCACTAAATCGTAACCATCTAAAATATCAGCTATATAATTTGGTGTACGAAACTCATATTTTAACAACAACTCTTTTGTTTTTTCTATATCCATCATACCTTTTTTCTCTAGTATTATAATCTCAGCTGTATTTGCAAGTGTTGTATAAACTATTTTTAGTAACATTTCAAAGTGTTTATGTGAAGAAAGTATATCTTGTAAAATTACTATATCTTTATCTCTTGGTGGAGTTCTAAACGGTTGGTCGAGGCGATGCTTTTCTCCATCATACTCAACCACTTTTAACTCTCCATCAACACCATCTACCATATCTTGTAGCATCGATGTTATGTCATTTCTAACTAAATTTACATGTAAAAAATGACACCCTGGTAAAGGGTTGAAAAGCTCTTTAAACTGTTTCATTTAGTATGCCAAATCGTGTAATTCTTTAAATAAAAATGCTTCTACTATATCATCTATATATCTTTGAGTGTGAGCGACTAAGACCATCATATTGTATTCCATAAAAGGCCATACATATTCATTGTCATCACCTACAACTACAGCTTCATTTAGGTTGTCAAACTTTTCCCATTCACTAGAAAAATTTACTTCTACAAGCTCACCTTCTTCTATATTTAGTTGTCCCCAAATCTTTACATCGGCAAGTTTAGTTAGTTTTGCTTCTTCAACATTTTCACAGTCTAATGGCACTAAAACATACATAAAATTAACCTTTTATTTTTGACAAATCAAGCTTTAAAGCTTCATTATCCATAATGCCTATCTTTTTATCAAGTACATTTTGAGCTATTTTTTTTGCATTTTTTAAAGAGTGCATTGTATATGTTCCACATTGGTACTTATTTAGTTCTGGAATATCTTTTTTTCTTTTAACATCCAAAACATCTTGCATAGATTTCATCCAAGCTTTCGCAACTTTTTTCTCACTAGGAGTTCCTAAAACTGACATGTAAAAACCTGTTCTACAACCCATAGGAGAGATGTCTATAATCTCTACTTTTTTAGAGTTTAAATGCTCTCTCATAAAACCAGCAAAAAGATGTTCAAGAGTATGTATACCTCTTCCATCCATAATCTCAACATTTGGTTTACAAAATCTTAAATCAAAAACAGTTATATCATCTTTACTTGGAGTTTTCATAGTTTTAGCTTTTCTAACAGCAGGTGCAGGCATAATTGTGTGGTCAACAGTAAATGAATCTAGTAATGGCATAGGAATATCCTTTTAAATTTTTGTATTATTGTAGCTAAAAAATTTGATTGTAAATTGAAGTGTGAAGATTATATTTTAAAAATGGTTTACATACCTAAAAAGGTATGTAAAAAGTACTATACGCCAGCTTCTTCGCGACGGTTTAGGTATTCCCAGTTAGCATCAACTCTTGTTTGCCATTCTTTGATTAAATGTTTATACTGGTCTTTAAACAAGTGTTTAAAACGACCTTGTGCAGCTAAATACTCTTCAACTGGTACAACATTTTTTGGTCTATAAGTGATATTATATTTACGACCATCAATGATTTCATAAAGTGGGAAAACTAATGAATCAGTCGCTAAGTCTGTAAGCATCATTGTATCTTTTGGATCAAATTTCCACTCAGTTGTACAAGGAGAAACAGCATTTATAAACACAGCACCCTCAGTAGCAAAACCAGTTTGGATTTTCTTAACCATATCTTTCCATTTGTTTGGAGCAACTTGTGCAGCATAAGGGATGTGGTGAGCAGCCATAATACCCATCATATCTTTTTTCTGCTTAGTTTCACCATACGAAATACTACCAGCTGGAGAAGTTGTAGCACTAGCACCAATAGGTGTAGAAGATGAACGCTGTCCACCTGTATTTGCATAAACTTCGTTGTCAAGAACAACATACATCATATCGTGATTTCTTTCCATACAACCACTTATCCATTGTAAACCAATGTCATAAGATGCACCATCACCACCAAAAGCAACAAACTTAGGGTTTCTATCTGGTTGTTTTAGGCGACCTTTTGTTTTAAGAGCTTTGTACATAGCTTCTGCACCAGCAACAGCTGTTGAACCATTTTCAAAACCGATATGAATCCAAGAAGCATCCCATGAAGTGTACGGATAAACTGCTGTACAAACTTCAAGACACCCTGTTGATGCTGAAAGTACTAAATCATCATTTGTAGCATTTAAAATCTCACGAACAATGATAGAGTGAGCACACCCTGGACATAAAAGGTTTGCACCCTCAAATCTATCAGCTGATGTTGAGAACTCTTTTAAGTTTTTAATTTTTTTCATTTCACTCATACTAATTTCCTATAAATAAGCTAATTTCGGTCCACGAACACCGATAAACTGTTGTTGTTGAGTAAGTATTTTACCAGCATCAGCATTTGCTTGAAGTTCTGTAAATAAATCAACAAGATGTTTTTTAGTTAAATCACGACCACCAAGACCATAAATGTAACCACTAAGAACAATATCTAAATTACTATTTACTAAACTACCTGCTATTTCATTGAACAACATACCAGCAGCACCACCTGGAGCTGAACGGTCAAGAGTACCAAATGCTTTTACATTTTTAATAGCTTCTCTAATTTGCATCATAGGGAACGGACGAAGTACACGAAGACCTACAACACCAGCTTTAATCCCTTTTTCTCTCATTTCAAGAGCAACTTCACGAGTAGTTTCAACAGAAGAACCCATACAAACAACAGCTACATCAGCATCTTCCATATCGTAACATTCAACTTGATTGTATTTACGACCAGTAAGTTTTTCAAAATCTGCAAAAGCTTCTTCTATTTTATCTGGAACTATTGTCATCATATCGTTATGTTGACGAGCTTTATGCTCAAAGTGCCAATCTTCTTCTGTTTGTACACCATGTGTTACTGGGTGTTCAAAGTCAAGCATATCATTCATTGGTTTATATTCACCAACAAAGTTATAAGCATCATCATCAGAAATAGTTTTTACACCTTGTGCAGTATGTGAAGTCATAAAACCATCTTGATTTACAATCGCAGGGATTCTAACATCATGGTCTTCACTTACTTTAAAAGCTATAAAGTTTAAGTCATAAGCTTCTTGTGGACAAAATGCATTAAGTTGAATCCAACCACTATCACGAACCATATACATATCTGAATGGTCACCATTAACATTTAACGGTGCAGCCAAAGCACGGTTTACAATGTTTAAAACGATTGGTAAACGCATACCAGATGCTTGGTAAAGTGTCTCAGACATAAGTGCAAGACCTTGTGAAGATGTTGCAGTAGCAACACGACCACCAGCAGCAGCAGCACCTATACATCCTGACATTGCAGCATGTTCAGATTCAACCATTACAAATTCACCCTCAACATAGTTGTCAGACTTGAATTTTGCATAACCCTCAACGATAGGAGTTGAAGGAGTAATTGGGTAAGCTGAAACAACATCAACTTGAACTTGTCTTAGAGCTTGTGCAGCTGCGAAGTTACCATCCCAAACTTCAACTTCTTTTAATTCCATTTTATCAAATGCCATTACTTTTTCTCCTCATCTTTTTTAGGCCAATTAGCTATTTCTGTTTCTTCATCTGCTTGTTCTGGGAACATTAAAAGAGATTTAGGGTTTGTTGGACAAACTTCAACACAAATACCACAACCTTTACAGTGATCCATATCTATACCAATCATTTTTTTATCTCTTGATATAATAGAGATATCTGGACAATACACCCAACAAAATTGACAATCTATACAATAGTCTTTGTTGTAAACAGGCTTAATAAGTCTCCAGTCAGCAACACTAGCACTAAAAGAACTATTTTCAGTATAGTTACGGTCTTCTTGAAGAGTTCCAGCAATATTATCTATACTTCCATCAAAAGTACGAAGCATAGCTCCTATTTCAAATTCATCCCAACCTTTATTTGCCATCATTAGCTCCTTATTTTACTTCATCGTATGCACGCTGAATAGCAAGCATATTTGCATCGATGATTTTTTGAGGTAGTTTCGCAAGAACTCTTTTCATACTTTCTTTGAAAAATTCAATATCATACATACCAGATATTTTCATAAAAGCACCAAGCATAGGCGTGTTTGGAATAGCACGACCAATAGTTTCATTTGCAATAGTTATACAATCTACTGTATAAATCTCTTTACCTTCTAACTTAGGTTGAGCAGATATTAAATCTTCTTTACTCATATGTGTTGTAATGATATACTTTGTATCTTCTTTACCATTGATAGTAACATCAGATGTAAAAACCAATGCTGGGTCGATAACAAACACATAATCTGGCTCCATATACTTTTCGTGGTTCATAATGATTTTATCATCAACACGGTTATATGCAGTCATCGCAGCTCCACGCTTTGCAGACCCGTAAAATGCAAATGCTTGAACGTGCTTTCCTGTTGTAGAAATTACATCAGCTAAACCTTTTGCACCTGTAACAGCACCTTGACCAGCGCGACTATGCCATCTGATTTCTAGCATAAATTCTCCTTCAATTATGTACAAGAAATTATATTCTTCTTATTTATAGTTTGTTGTATTTTAGGCAACTTGCTCTTAAATATAGCTTGATGTTATTTACTAATTGATTATAGTTAGCTATTTGTGTGGTTTTTTCCTACTTTTTAAGTAGTTTATAGCACTTAAAGTATCATCAAAGACCATATTTGTATAACTTCTCAATGTTTTTTCATCTCCAGAACCACTTAAAACACCAATACTTTTTACACCTGCACTCTTAGCAGATACTAAATCTAACTTTGTATCACCTATCATAAAAATCTCTTCATCAGTTGTATTAAAACTTTTTAAAGCTGTTAAAATAGGTTCTGCATTTGGTTTTGGAAACTTAACTTGTTCTCTTCCAATAAGTACATCAAAATACTCCATAAGACCAAAATGTTCCATCAAAACTTGTGAATATCTTCCCGTTTTTGTAGTAACAATTCCAAGTTTAGCTATTTTACTAGCTTCAATTATACTCTGTTTAGCATTTTTTAAAAGTACCGTTTTTTGTGTAGAAATTTTTCTATAATGTTCTTTATATGTTTGTACAAAAGTATCTACTAAGTTTGCATCTATCCCTAATTCTTTGTACATTATATCTAGTGGATATCCTATAAGTTTTATTATCTCTTCATCTTCTGGATGAGGATGTCCTAAAACATCAAAAGAGTTATGAAAACTCTCCAAAATAGCTTCCGTTGAATCTATAAGTGTTCCATCTAAATCAAAAAGTAGTATCATTCTTTCCTCCTATTAATCTCATACAATCTTAGCAAAGCCAAGATTGTATTCAGTCACTAAAGCTTTGCCTATCGGCAAGAAAAATTATTTCTCCCAGTTTATATAGTTGTACCATATACCATTTGGTGTTGGTGTTACATTTTTTATCTTTTTATTTATCGCTGTTATAGCATTTGGTGTGTATAAAAATAGGTAAGGGTTATCATCTGTAATCATTTTAAACATCTCTTGCCACATCTTATATAACTTTTTTCTATCTACTGTTTTTTGTGATTTTTCTATAAGTCTATCTAATTTTTTGTTATGATACCCTATAAAATTAAACCCACCCATCTTGTCATTATCACTATGCCACAACATATATGGGTCAGGTGTAGGAGAGAGTCCCCAACCTAGTAAAACTGTATCGAATTTGTGTGGGAAAACAACTGTATTTAAAAATGCTTGCCATTCCATAATGCGAATATGTACATTCACCCCTATTTTTTTCAACTGGTACTGTAAAATCTGTACAGCATAGGGACGAATTGTGTTTGAATTTGAAGTTACTATCTCAAATTCAAATGGATTATGCTCATCATACCCTGCATCTTTTAAAAGTTGTTTTGCTTTTTGTATATTTTGTATTGGAGATTTTACATGTGGATTATAACCTTTTGAAGTAGCCAAAAAAGGGCCATTACAAACTTTTGCATGTCTAAAAAATAGTATATCTATAAGTTCTTGTCTGTTTATTGCTAAAGATATAGCCTCTCTAACCCTTTTGTCTTGAAACTTCTTTTTTCGTAAATTAAATCCAAGGTATGTATATGAAAAAGTTATATTTTCATATATGTTAAATTTATTTAAAAAATCTTTATCTATCTCTCTTTCATAAACCAGAGGCTCAATAGAACCTATGTCTAACTCCCCTGACTTTAACATTAAAAACCTAGTTGTTGCATCTGGAATTATGTGAAAAGATATTTTATCTATCTTTGCCCTACCCTCAAAATAATTACTAAATGATGTTAACTCTATATTTTTTGAAAATTCAAGTTTTGAAAGTTTATAAGCCCCCGTACCTATGGGATGTTTGTTAAAAGATGAGTTCATAATATCTTTTTCATTTTTTAAAATATGTTCTGGAATTATCCCCATCATAAAACTTTCCAATGCCTTAAAATATGGTTGTTTGTAATGGACTATAAGTTTATATTTATTAAGTATTTCTATATTTTTAACATATCTAAAACCTGAACTATATGGAGTTATAACATCTTTTGAAGTTATAGTTTTGTATGTAAAAAGCACATCTTTTGCACCAAATTCTACACCATCGTGCCATTTAACACCTTTTTTAAGTTCAAAAACCAAAGTAACATCATCTATAAAATAAAACTTCTTAGCCAAATCACCCACTATCGTAGATGAGTTTTCATCATACTTTACAAGAGAATTAAACAAAAAACCTGTAA
>Ga0256828_1001359_pt1 | contig 15278 bp, 12 predicted proteins | sample CV88metaG_FD_185993 | JGI IMG/M metagenome (GOLD analysis project Ga0256828, IMG submission 185993) | Hydrothermal vent microbial communities from East Pacific Rise, Pacific Ocean - CV88 | ecosystem: Environmental > Aquatic > Marine > Hydrothermal vents | place: Pacific Ocean: East Pacific Rise...
GCTTCTCCCATGGCACCAGTGGAGTAGATATGGGGGAGTATCTCTGTGGGTTGGTCATTGATGACGGTTACGCCTTGGGAGAGGGTATTGAGGTCTCGGATGAGATTTTTGGAGACATGCGAAGTGACAAAGATTTTGACATGGGGATTGAGTTCCAAAATAGAGTCCAATCCTCCGATATGATCCCAGTGGGCATGGGAGATAAAGAGGGTGTCAATCTCACTGAGTGCCAACCCTTTGCTGGCTAAGTTTTTAAGCAGTACCCGTCCATTACTTCCTGTATCAAAAAGAATAGTATGCTCGGGTGTTTTGAGGAGAGAGGAGAATCCCCAAAGTGAGGTGAGTGTGCTGTCACAACACTCATTATCAAAAACAATGTCCAATGTTACGTCATCTGATTTCATCTGGTCTATACCCTTGTGCGTTATTTGCAAAACCTTTTTTATCAAGGTCTTGCTTAAGTATAGATTAGGGAGAGTCTATTTTATCTCTCGTTGATCCACAATGCCAGGGAATTTGGCATCGGCTTTGATGGAGACAGGTCCGAGGAAGATATTTTTGGCATCAATAATGAGGTTGATTGCCACAATGGCAAAGAAGGTTCCTGTAATGGTCACCGCTGGACCCCAGTTGGTGCCTTGAACCAGTTTGTCTCGCCCCTCGGCATACGCCTCGAAGAAGCCCTCTGGTGGGGGATTTTCACTGAGCAATAATTTGTTGGCATAGCGTGATTTAAAGAGGGTACTGTAGATTTTGTTAAACTCCTTGTGTACCTCTTGGTCTTTGGCTTTAAATTGGGCTTCGGTGACCTCTTCGAGGGGAATGGATGCTGTGGGAGCGTTCTCATCCTCTTCACGGGTTGAGACATTCTCATCGCGGTAATCCCAAAGGTTGGCTTTGGCACCAAAGGTAAAGTCAGGAATGGTATGTGCGCGTGAGATGACAGGTACTTTGAGTTCTTTTGCCAATCGGTGTAGAGGGTAATGGGCAGATTTGTTATCTGAGGCATCAATGATAAAGTCCACACCACTGACGATCTCTCTGGCATTCTCTTTGTTGATTCCCTCTTCAAAGGTTGTAATCTTGGCAAAGGGATTGACCTCAAGCAGACGTTGTTTTCCCGCTTCAACTTTTTTCATCCCAAGGGTGGAGATGGTACAGAAGTGTTGTCGATTGATGTTGGTGAGTTCAAAAATATCAGGATCAACAAGGGTAAGGTTACTCACCCCACCGCGTACCAGTTGCTCTGATGCAATCCCTCCTGTGCCTCCCACACCAATGACGGCGACATGGGCATTTTTGATCATCTCTTTTTCAGCATCAGTAAAGACCATTGAGGATCTAAACCATAACATCTCATAAAACTCTTCTTCACTAACATTGATAGCCATACTACCACTCCTTAAACTGTAAACTTATGGCAACTATTGTACTTAAATAGCTTTTAAATTTAAATTGTAACAAATATTATTTTGAGAGACTTTGTGATTCGTGACGTAAGGGATCAGGTGAATATTTTTATTTGTTAAAAATAAAACATAAATAAACATAATATAATATTGAATCTGTTATTCTATCAAGAAGGTATTTAATCCTTGTCTCAATAGAGCAATCTATGTAAGTATATAAGTATCTTTAAAATATAATATTATTATAAATTTTTTATTTATACAAAAGGTTTAAAGTTGAAGAAGATAACCATTGCCATTCATTACCATGAGAACTCTTATGCTCCCAAATGGATTGAGTATTGCGAACAACATGATATTAACTATCAATTGGTGAACTGTTATGATTCGGATATTATGGAGCAACTTAAAGCTTGTGATGCCTTGATGTGGCATTGGGGGCATTCAGATTATAAGGCACAGCTCTTTGCACGACAATTTATTGGGGCATTGGAAGCGGGTGGTTTCCCTGTGTACCCTAATGCACAGGCTTCATGGTACTTTGATGATAAGTTGGGACAGAAGTATCTTTTGGAGAGCATTGAGGCTCCTTTGGTCGAGAGTTATGCTTTCTATGACAAACCCAGTGCGTTGGAATGGATCAATAAGACCAGTTTTCCCAAAGTCTTTAAGTTAAGAAATGGGGCAGGTTCACACAATGTACAGCTGATTAAAAGCAGAGCCAAAGCGATTGCGTATGTCAATAGGGCATTTGGAAATGGCTTTCAAGCCAATCATCGTGGGGCTGTTTTGGCGGATAAATGGTGGCATTTTAAACGGGACAAAAGTCTTAAAAGTTTTTTCAATATCAGTCGGGGGATCTATCGTTATCTGATTCCTCACCAAAAAAACAGAGAGTTGCCCCGAGAACGCAACTATCTTTATGCCCAAAAATTTATTGAAAATTGTGATCATGATATTCGGGTATTTGTGATTGGCGACAGGGCTGTGACCAAAAAGCGTTTTGTACGGGAGGATGATTTTAGGGCTTCAGGAAGTGGTCGCATGACATGGGATATTGGTCAAATCCCCAAAGCCTGTGTAGAGATTGCCTTTCAAACACGGGAGAGACTGGGCATGCCCTCCATTGCTTTTGATTTTGTGATGGATCAGGGAGAACCCAAAATTGTAGAGATCAGTTATGCCGCCTCAGAGCGAGGTTTTCCTGACTGTCCTGGGTATTGGAACCGTGATTTGAGTTGGACACGAACCCCTTTGCGTGTGGAGTATTTTATTATCGAAGATCTTCTCAAACGTTTAGAGTAAACATATAATGAGGTAAAATGAAAAAAAGTCGTATAGTTTTTGTGATTCATGCTCTCAATATTGGGGGAGCGGAGCGTATTATGGTAACCCTGCTTAACCATATCAGTCGGGATAAATATGATATTCATTTGGTGATTTTTCGTGCGACAGGTGCTTTTTTAACGGATCTTCCTTCTGATATTGTGCTTCATGACTTGGGGGTTTCTTCTGCCAAAAAAGGGATCTTCCCCCTGATACAAAAGCTCTATCAGCTCAAACCCGATATTGTATTTTCGGGGATAGGGTATCTCAATGCCCTGCTTTCACTCTTTATTCCTTGGATCAATAGGTTCATGCCCAAACCGATTCATTGGATTGCCAGAGAGACCAGTATTGTCAGTATTATTATCAAAAAAGAGCGATTTACCACCTTATTTGAGTGGCTCTATCGACATACCTACCATAATTTTGACACCATTGTGTGTCAATCCAATTACATGAAACAAGATCTTTTTGACACGTATGGTATCCCCAAAACAAAAATGGTGGTGATTCATAATCCTGTGGACAGTGAACGCATCAAACGTTTGAGTATGCTTCCCCTCTCCTCTTCTTTTGATCCTAATAAAATTAACCTAATTGCCGTGGGAGCCTTACGTGAAGTGAAGCGTTTTGATCAACTGTTAGAGGCATTTGCTGCGTTGGATGATCGTTATGTCTTGACCATTGTGGGGGGAGGGGTGAAGGAAGCCTCCCTTAAAGCCTATGCACGTGAGCTTAAGATTGAACAGGCGGTATCGTTTGTGGGGCATCAATCCAATCCTTATGCTTATATGCACAAGGCTGATCTGTTGATATTGACCTCTGAGTATGAGGGCTTTCCCAATGTTTTGCTTGAAGCCAACAGTTGTGGGCTACCCGTTTTGGCGTTTGCTTGTCCTGGTGGGGTATCTGAGATTATAGAAGAGGGGATCAATGGTCATTTGATTCCCTGTCAAGATATTCCTGCTTTGGTAGAGGCTATTTTTGCATTTGAGAAAGGTATTTATTCTCCCTCGTTGTTGCAAACCCACATTACCCAACATTATGGCATTGATAAAATTATAGATCAATATGAAGCGATATTGCAATGATGGATACACTGCTTTTTGTACTCTATTTTGGATCCATGCTTTTTCTCTTTCGTTATATTGTCATGGATGTGAAGTCAGGTTGGAATATTCGTTCGGTTTTTTTGATCTTTTTTTTAATCCAGTATCTTTTTGTACCACTGCTTTTTATTTTGAATCAAAATGTCTTCTTTTTGGACTTTTATCCTCCTGATCTGATGATTGGCTCTCATGGATTGGAGAAGTTTTATAGCTTTGAATCTTTTGCGTTGGTAGTGATTTTTATAGCTTTTTTCTTTGTGGGAACGTGGAGTGTTAATGAGCATGTCAGTAGCTCTTTTCGTCTCCAAGAGCAGACCATTAGGCTTTTCTCTCGTGAGGTGAATCTGCTGTTTTTGATGGGACTTTTTTTGGCATTGCTCTCTTTGGCATCGCTGTTTTTGTATGCCAGCTCTTTTGGGGGGATTGAGCGGGCGGTAGAGGTGGCATCTCGGGTACGTTCGGGTTATGGGGATGAGGTGTGGTTAAACTCCCGTTTTATTTTTATGAAGCGTTTGATCCCTTTTTCAATGTTGGGTATTGTGATCTTCTTTTTACTCAAACATCGTGAGGGATTTTGGGTGTGGGTACTTTTTGGGGTCTCTTTGGGGGTGACGCTCTTTTCTAAATTTGTATTGTTCAAAGGAAAGCAGGGGATTTTGTCGCTGATTTTACTCTATCTTTTTTACCTCTCTCTCAAAAATAAAAAGAGTTATTTTCTGCATTTTGGACTCTTTTTTGTGGCAGCGATATTTCTGCTTCCTGCACTGGATATCTATCTTGACACCAAAAAGTTTCAATTGCCTGAAGTGGACAATTTATTACAACAACTACTGAGCATGTTTACCTTTTTAAACTTTGATCAGGTCTCGTTGGAATTTTCCCTGCGTAAGAGTTATGATTTTGCCTATTTCCAAGATTTTATTTGGGGCTTGGGTGGCTCTTATCTGCCTCAATCTTGGTTGAGTGCCTTTAGCAGTGTTATTTATAAAAATACCTATTTTTTTTATGGCTATGAACACTTGACCGTTCCGCCTGGGGTGGTGGCATTTGGGTATTACAATCTAGGGGTTTTGGGCGTGATTCTGATGGGATTTTTTTCGGGGTTTTTATTGAAACATATTGATCTCTTTTTTATCAATCTTTTGCATTATAATCCTCAATTGATCATCGCCTATGCTTTTGTGATGACTCAGGCATTTACGTGGGTGCGAACAGGGATTCCCAAATATGCTTTTTACAGCACGAGTATGACCGTACTTTTCTTGGTTTTGTTGTTGGGCTATAAACGACAAAAAGTGGAGGTGGATGCTCATGAATAGTGTGACATTTTTGATCAACTCTTTGGGCAATGGAGGGGCTGAACGGGTCATTCTTGCCTTGTCCAAACAGTTGTTGGCTGAGGGAAAAGCCGTACGCATTATCTCTTTGTCCAAAAGTACTGCCTATGATCTCCCCAAAGGGATTGAGTTGATACATCTCTCTACTCTTTATGATGAGAACAGCTCTTCGAGTAGACGAATGCTTCTGATTCCTCTCTATGCGTGGCGACTGAAGAAGTTGATTCAAAAGCTGGGAATTACACGGGTTCAGAGCCATCTTTTTCGCTCCAATTATGTCAATATTCTTAGTCGTCTTTGGGGTGCCAAGCATCAGGTACAGGTGGTTAATCACAGTGTGGCTTCTCGATTTGTCAAGGCAGGATTTTCTGGAAAATTCAATCTTTTTTTAATGAAGCATCTCTACCCTAAAGCTGATCATATCGTTACCATCTCAGCTCGGATGTTGCAAGATTTGGATCAGCTTTTTGGCTTTAAGACCTCCAAGGTGGTGATTCATAACCCCTATGATATTACGATGCTTTTGGATCTCAAAGAGGAACCCGTGGTTGAGTTTGACTTTGATAGGAATAAGCGTTATTTGATTACGGTTGGTCGCTTGATTCCCCTTAAACAGTATGATGATCTTATGCGTGTGATGGCTGCATTACCACAAGAGGTAGAGTTACTTATGTTGGGTGAAGATGGGGGTGCCTTAGCGTTATTGCAAGAGATGCGACAAAGGTTGGGATTGGAGGATCGTGTGCATTTTTTGGGGCAGGTTCCCAATCCTTTTAAATTTGTACAAGCAGCAGATCTGTTTGTTTTGACCTCTCGTACAGAGGGCTTCCCCAATGTTTTGATCGAGTCGATGCTGTGTCATACCGCCGTGGTATCGAGTGATTGTATCAGTGGTCCTCGTGAGATTTTGGCTCCTGAGAGTGATGTCTCTTATCAGTTAGATAAAGGGGTCGAGGAGGCAGCGTTTGGGTTGCTCTATTCTGTGGGGGATCTGGGTGCATTGAAAGAAGCGATCTTAAGACTTTTGAACCATGAGGAAAAACGAAAACAGTATGAGAATCTGGCCTATGAACGTGCCATGAATTTCTCAGTGGAGAGGATTATTGAAAGCTATAAAAAACTGTTAGAGGAGCAAGAATGAGAAGTGAACTTGTATTGAGTATTGTGATGGGTGTGACCAGCTTTGTTGCTTGGCAGGTGGTGAAGCATTATGAGATGCCTTCTTCTTTGTTGAACTCCATCAAAGAGGAGGATGAGGAGATCTCTGTTCTTCAAAAAAATCCCATGATACACCTCAAGGGAGGGGAAGATTCGCACAAAATAGTCCTCTCTGTAACCCAGCCAAAAGAGAAGCATTCCTCTCCCCCTACACCCTTGGCTGCCTTTCCCCAAGCCCAAGGAGGAGGAGCCGCAGCCCAAGGAGGACGTGGGGGTAAAATCTATTGGGTGACCAACCTCAAAGATAGGGGGTTGGGAAGTTTACGTTATGGTTTGGAGGAGTTGGTAGGGGCGAGAACCATTCTCTTTCGTGTGGGAGGGTACATTCATTTGGATTATCCCATTGTGGTGGATCATGATGGATTTATTACCATTGCAGGACAGACCGCTCCTGGGGATGGGATTACCCTCACCACGGTAAACTCCAAAGAACCCGTGTTGGTTTTTCGTCATGCCCATGATATCATTTTGCGATACCTACGTATTCGAAAAGGAGGAATCAAAGCCCATGGACAACATGGCTCAGGTTTGGTCATCTCTAGGGGAGGAGAAAAGATAATCGTGGATCACTGTTCCGTGAGTTGGGCAGGTGATGATAATATTAATATTTGGGCAAATGCCTCAGGAAAAGAGGGGCTGAAAAACATCACCGTGCAAAACAGTATCTCGGCAGAGGGGTTAAACTATGGTCATCCTGGTACGAGTGTGATTGTGGGGGGATCGGCTCATATTGAGCAGATGACCAACATCTCTATTCATCATAATTTGTTTGCCAACAATAAAAACCGTAATCCCCTTCTCAAAGTCGCCTCGGGAGATATTATCAATAATATTATCTATAATTGGAGTTGGTGGGCAACAGGTATTGGGGGAGGAGTTATGGTGGATATTATTGGGAACCGATACAAGGCTGGTCCCATTACCACCCGACGGGGACGGGGAGAGATTGTCTTTAAGCCCTATGACCCCTTGGCAAAAACGCCTGAAGCCACAGGTATTGATGGGGATCCCTCTATCTATTTTAACGCCAATGTAGGACCCCATAATCCTGATGCCAATCATGATGGATGGGCATCCATGATGGAGAGAGCCAATGCCTTTTGGGGTTATCCTGTGATTGATGGTAAGCCTACACGAACAGCCCTCTCTCAACGTTATCGACGAAGAGAGCCACGCCAACAGGTGTATCCTATTCATCTGGATGAGGTGAACAGACTAGAAGAGAAGCTCTTATCCTCAGGAGGGGTGGGGGCAAGTCAACGTTTGAGTGCGAATGGTTCGTGGGTTGACAATCGAGATCTGATTGATCAAAGGATTATCAAGGAGTATCAAGAGGGAAGCGGGAAGTTGGTTCAAACGGTTGATGATGTGGGAGGTTGGCCTGTGTATCAAGATGGTCATTATTCCTATGTTCCAGAGCAGCAGTTTATTCAAAATTTAAAGCATTATCACCTCAATGGAGGAGAGGCATATCAAGATAGTGATCAAGATGGTATGCCTGATAAGTGGGAGGATCGTTATCATTTGGACAAACATAATGGGAAGGATGCTATCCAAGATAGAGATGGTGATGGCTATGATAATTTAGAAGAGTTTTTAAATGGGACAAAGCCCTAAAATTCTGTTATATATTATTGAAAATAAATTATATATAACAAAAAATGTTGTATAATATTTAAATTATAAATTGTTAAAGGACATTTATGAATACCAAATTACAATCCTATACGTATAAACAGAACACATTGGCATATGCCCCTAAACTGGCTGGAATCTCCACCTTTTTTTATAGATTTTTTGATATTTTATTTTCAGCCATTGCCATTATACTTTTTTCACCGCTTTTGTTATTGGTCTCTCTTGTATTGAAAGTGACCCATGATGATGAGATTTTTTACAAACAAGAGCGTATTGGTAAAGGGGGCAAAACATTTTTGGTGTATAAGTTCACCACCATGATAAAAAACAGCGAATATATGGGCAATGGAACCATTACGTTAAAAAATGATTCACGGGTCTTTCCTTTTGGAAAATTTTTGAGAAAAACAAAAATCAATGAGTTACCTCAACTGTTTAATATTCTCAAAGGGGATATGAGTATTGTGGGACCTCGACCTCTACCCATGGAGCGATATCGAACCTACAGTGATTCTGTCAAACAGAGTATCAATCAAGTAATGCCAGGTCTTTCAGGTATTGGATCCATTCTTTTTAGAAATGAAGATGAGATTTTTTCTCGTATTCAAGCAGAAGACAAAGTTCGCTTTTATGATGAGGTAATAGCCCCCTATAAAGGGAAAGTAGAGAAATGGTTTGTGGCGAACAAGAGTCTCTACCTCTATTTTGTGGTTATTTTTATGACCGTCTTTATTGTGCTTTTTCCCCAGATAAAAATCAATTATGGGAAAATATTTAAAGGCTTACCCCGTGAACCTCATGAGCTAAAAGGGCTTTTATAGGTTCTCGCTATAGGTGTCTAGTGTACTTTGGTACTCTTTCCATTGACCAATGTCATACCAAGATTTTTCTGCCACAGGGAAGACTCCGACCTTTCCTGTCTTTTTGACCTCTTCAATTAAATCCGTTATATGATAAAAAGTTTTTTTAGGAATACGTTTGATAACATGAGGCTCAAGGATATACATGCCCGTGTTCACTTGGAAGGTGTAGTCAGGTTTTTCAGTCATTCCTGTAAGATTCCCCCCTTTTTCTGTTTCGATGACACCATAGGGAATGTTTAGGTGTTTCAGGGCAGAGACAATGGTAATGTCATTGTTGTTCTCTTTGTGATAGTTGTAAATTTCTGCATAGTCATCTTCAATAATAATATCACAATTGGAGACAAAGATGGTTCTATCCAGTTGATCTTGAATCAGGTAGAGACTACCAATGGTTCCTAAGGGGTGATCTTCGGTAAAGTAGCTCAGGTGGCATTGGGGGGAGGCTTTGCTCTTGAGGTAGTTTTCAATCATCTCGGCTTTGTAGTTGACGGAGATATAGAAGTTTTTAATGTCATACTTCATAAAGTTATCAATAATGATTTCGATAATGGGACGCTCCCCGATGGGTACCAAAGGTTTGGGGATAATATTGGTAATGGGTTTTAATCGGCTCCCTTTTCCTCCTGCCATAATGACCACATCGACCTCTAGGCTTTTTGTCTCTTTGTGGGAAGAGAAGAGTTCGTCCCAATAGTGTACATGGATCAGTTGATAATCTTGATCAACCACAGGCATACAGACAATTTGTCGATCAATCATAAGTTTTTTGATCTCGTGAATGGAGTCACCCTCTTTGGCGACTAAGATATTTTTTCGCATGATGCCATTGATCTCTACGTGATTGATATCAATGTCATCAAGAATGGCTCGTCGTATGTCCCCAATGCTTAATAGACCCACAAAGGTATTATTATCAATGACGACCAAAAGATTGATCTTGACATCATTCATAACTTTTAGGGCATCTATGATTGTACTTTTGAAGGATATGGTATTTTTATATTTTTGATAAATGTGTTCTATTTTCTTTGTCATTATACTGTGCTTACCTCATTAAAAAATTGACTTAAACCAATTTTACAGTTTTGAATTAGAGAGCTAGCTAAGTTAATAGATTATTTTTTTAAGAAAAAGCAGAAATAATTGCGTTTTCAACGCTATAAGGGGTCTTAAATTTTAAGATTTTCAAGCTTTGTTGATTGTTGATCTCTAAATCATTATAAAGTCGTGAGTAAACCTTCGGTCGAAGTTTTTTGAGAAGTGGGGCAAAAAAAGGGAGATAGAAGAGATAAAGCTTCTTGTTTAATGCTGAGGCAAGAGTCTCTATGAGATAGCTCGTAGAGATGGCGTGATCATCACTAACCAAAAAGAGTCCCTCTTTTTGGAGTTGAATGACCCTGTCTATTATGGCTGTTAAGTTGTGAATGTAGATAAAACTTCGTCGGTTGTGAATCCCTCCAAAAGGGAGTAGGGGGGTTTGGTTAATAATCTTGACCAGTGTCTGAATGTTGCCAGGGGCTTGATCTCCATAGATCATGGGCGGACGAATAATTGAGACGATAAAGTTTTCATCTTGAAGCTTCTGTAACGCTTGTTCTGCACGGTATTTGCTGATGCCATATGGGGTGGATGGCGTACACGCACTCTGTTCATCAATATAGGAGAGTGATTCTCCATACACCGCAATGGTACTGATAAAGACAAACTGTTTCACCCCTTGGGCTTTGGCACGTTTGGCGAGAGAAAGGGGGTAGGTAACATTGATCTGTTGGTACTTTTCATAGGGGTGTTCCTCGCTTTGATGTACCAAGGCGGCAGCGTGAAGAATGGTATCAACTCCTGTGAAATCAATATGCTCAATCTCCCCTTTTTGAAGTGAAAAGTTGACAAATTGATATTGGTTTTTAAATGCTTCCATAAACGAACTGCCCACATAGCCACTGCTTCCTGTTACTAGAATTTTCATGCCACAATCTCCTCTATGGTTGTAATGTATTTGTCAAAAACAATCTGTTCATCAAACTCTTGAATCATTTTATTTCTGCCTTTTCTTCCCATTGCTTGACGCTCTTCCTCTGAAAGTTGTAATAGTTTTTCTATTTTATGAGCCAAGTCTTGTGGATTTTTAACTTCACAGAGATAGCCATTAAGTCCATCCTCAACCACCTCTTTACAGCCGACCACATTGGTGGTAATAATGGGTTTCTCCATAGAGGAGGCCTCCAGAAGACTTCTTGGCGTTCCTTCTCGATAAGAGGGGAGTACCACACAGTCGGCATTGGCAATGACGGATTGTACTTGGTCGCTGACCCCCAAATAGCGAATTAGACCTGCTTTAATCCACTGCTCCAACTCTTCTTTGGAAATGGATGTTTTATTGGCCGTATCCAGTGATCCTAGGATTTGAAACTCTACGTTGTCATATTTCTGTTTAATGATTTGAATGGCTTCAATATATTCATAGATGCCTTTGTCTTTGAGTAATCGCCCAATAAAGAGAAAGACAAAGGGGTGTTGTACCACAGGTGTTACAGGGGAGAACTTTTGAAGATCAATGCCACTGCCAGGGAGAAGATCTGTTTGTTGCTCTTGAATCAAGCTATTTTCTAAGAAAAGATTTTTATCATCATGGTTTTGAAAAAAGACACGATGAACGTTCTTTTGTGAAAACTTATAGAGTTGTTTGAGTATTTTGGTTAAGGGGCTTTGGGTGATAAACAGCGTACCCAGTCCTGCAATGTTGTTAATGACAGGTTTGTTAAGCAGTTTGGCTGCCAAGGTACCATAGATATTGGGTTTAACCGTAAAGTGTAGGATCACATCAGGATCAATGGTTTTATAGGCTTTGTAAAACTCATAAAGGGTTTGGAGATCACCAATGGGATTGGTGCCTTTTCTATAAATAGTAATCTCGAAATAGCCAAACTCCTCTTCTAATTTACGACGGTAGAGATCTTTGAGAGAGGGATCCGTCTCTTCTGAGGAGATGGACTCATCACTAGAAGAGACAAAGATAACCTGATAGCCCTCTTTTTTGAGGGCTTTTGCCAAACTTAGTCGCATGTTCCACGCATAAAAAGATAAGGGCTGAGCGATAACAATTTTTTTCATGGTCTACTCCCAAATGGTTTGTATGATTCTATCATAAAAAACAATAAAATATGTTTTTTTATATTGTTTTTTATGATTTGGTCGCTTCCTCTCGATTGGTATTGAGGATCAGTCCTGTATTTTTAAACTCATGTTGATTAATCATCTGTTCCAGATTGCTCAAAAACGATTTTTTGGTGAAGTTTTCTCGAATTACAATAAGGTTGATATCACTAAACTGCATGAGATAGAGGGTATCGGCTACCGTGGTAAAGGGGGCAGAATCAATAAAAATATAATCATAACGATTTTGAAGATGTCCGAGTAAAGATTTGAGACGATCAGAGAGAATAAGTTCTGAGGCATTGGGGGCAATGGGACCTGCGGGGATGATATCCAAGCCTTTGTGGGCTGTAGAGAAGATGATCTCTCCAAGGGTATTTTTCCCATTGAGATAGGTACTGATACCAAACTCATGATCAATTTCAAAAAACTTATGGAGCCGTGGCTGATAGAGATCAAGGTCAATAACAATGGATTTATAGCCTGCTATTTGGAAGATACTGCTAAGGTTGGCGGTAATGGTGGTTTTGCCCTCTTTTTCGATGCTAGAGGTAATTAAAATGGTATTACCTTTCTCTTTTTTACTCAAAAACTGTAGATTGGTTCTAATATTTCTAAAGCTTGAGGTGATGTTGGATTGGAGGTTATTGAAGACTTCCAGTCGAATATTTTGTTGATAAAGCATGGTAAGAATACCATAGATAGGCAGGGAGGAGATGTTTTTAACATCTTGTATGTTTTGAATTTTATCAATTAAAAGATTACGCAAATAGGCGATTGCCATGGCAATAATCAGTCCTAAGACAAAGGCGATGGTAAGGGTCATTGCTTTTTTGGGTTTGACGGGTCGTGTATTGGAGTAGGCCCGATCAATGATCTCATAATCTGAGATGGTTGCTACCTTCTTCATCTCATTTTCAGACTTCTTTTCCAAGAGGTAGGAGTACATTTTGGAGTTTACATCATAGTTTCGTCGCAGGTGAATCAGTTGTTTCTCTTTGCTCGGCAGGATTCTGAGTTGGGATTCATACTCTCTCTTGCGTTCGAGTAGGTTTTGTTCTCTTTTGAGAATACTCGCTTGTAAGTTTTTAATATTTCGTGCAATGGTACGTCGGTTTCGACGGATGTCTCTTCTCAGTGTTTTGAGTTCAGGATACTTTTCTGTGTATTCACTGCTAAGCTCATTGGCTCTGTTTTGCATCTCTTGGAGTGTTTCAATCAATCGAATGGTCGGTTCATCTCCCAGTTCCCGCAGGGTTGGGGCGATGCTCTCTAGGGCGTTATGCTCTTTGATAATCTCTAAGAGATTCTCAACCAGTTTGCGTCTAATTTTATTCTCAGAGAGATCCACCTCAATGCTGCTGAGTTGTTCAAGAAGCGATCCTGATTGAACAGAGGGTTCAATCACATTATTGGAGACACGGTACTCTTCAAGTTGTGTCTCCGAGAGTTTAAGTTTTTTCCCTGTACTCAGAAGTTGCTCTTCAATAAAGTCCAAAATTTTATTGTTTTTTTTACTTTTATCGACGATACTCTGTGCGATATAGATATCGGTTAGGGTATTGACATAGTTGGTAGCACGCTGGGGGGAAGTGTCTTGATAGGCAACTTTGATTAAAGAGACTTGATCACTTAGTCGGGAGATTAAAAGGTTTTTTTTGACGATTTTTTCATAGATATTGCGATTACTTCCATTGAGTTTAAAATAAATGGGGGCGTGAAAGTTTGATTTCTTCTCCACGGTAAACTTAAAATGTTTGGTTTTAATCTCTTGATTATAGGGGAGTATTTTGTTGTTTTTGACCCCTGCTATCTCCAGCTGGTAGCCATTTTTCTGGGGATAGAGGAGTAGAAATTTCCCTAAAATATTGGGATCAAAAATGGTTAAGTTTTTGATTTCAATGGGAGGATTGGAAAATATCTCTGTTTTTCGGTATTTCTCTTTTTTAAAGTATTGTATTTTGAGATTGAGTTTATCAATGGCTTTTTTGTTGGTATAAAATGTTTTTAAAATAGCAATCTCCTGTTCCACCCCTTGATGCCCAGAGATTGCCAAGGCACTGCCCAGTGGATCATCAGCATTGATTTGGCGGTTTTGGGTCTCTGGTTTGATTTTGAGTATGGCATAAGATTCATAGGTCGAGGGGGTAAAATAGAGATGCAGTGCTGCCAACAGTACAGCCAAGAGGGTGATGATGATAATGGACCATTTAAAGGGGGCGATGGTTCTAAAAAATTCTATAAGATAACTCTCTTGCTCTGCTCGATGATTGACGTTATTGATGGTATACATGCAAAAATCCTGATTACTATTGGGTTAAGAGTCGAATGGTTAAAAAGGGTGTTAACGCATTGCTAATCAACTGAAAGACAGGGTTAATTTCACCCACTTTGTTGTTAAAGAGACTCATCTCTTTGGGAACAACATAGACAATATCATTGGGGCGAATCATTTGGTTGGCAACCTGTATGGAGTTTTTCCCTGTTAGACTCACAATCTTGGTTTGTATGCTGTTTCCATAATTTTTAAGAATCATAATATTATGTCGGTTTGCTGCCCTGTTGAGATCCCCCGCCATTGAGAGCAGTTGCAAAAGAGGAAGCTGTTCATTGTTGAGGTTAATGGGACCTGGGTGATTCACCTCGCCCAAGACATAGGCACGTTTATTGATGACTTCAAGCTGTATGCTGGGATGTCGTAGATACTCTCGAAATCTGTTTTCTACTCTGCGTTGGGCTTGGGGTTGTGAGAGTCCAGCCAGATGTACCGTTCCAATCAGTGGCAGTTGAATATTGCCTTGGGAGCTAACTAAAATACTTGATCCCAAGCTACCTGCTACCCCTTGTACACCTCCTGAAGTGCTGAGTTCTGGGTGTCGATAGGTGGAGAGGCTAATTCTATCATGAGGACGTATTTTGTACTCAAATTTTACTCCCTCTGTTTCGGTAATCATGGTTTTGTTGAGGTTTTGAGGTTTTGAGCCTTCTTGCATGGCAGGACTTTGATCAAACATGACATATTCATTTTTGAGATTACAGCCAGTAAGTGCGATGATCAGCATAGCATAGAGTAGAAATTGCATCATTTTAGAATTCCCTTAAAAAAGATATTAAATATAATTTTAATTATAACATATAAAGAATAAAATCTAACATATATTAACTTAATTTTTTTTTAAGTTTAATATGTTATGTATTTTAATATAAAAAACTTAAAGTAGAATG
>Ga0256828_1001360_pt1 | contig 15263 bp, 14 predicted proteins | sample CV88metaG_FD_185993 | JGI IMG/M metagenome (GOLD analysis project Ga0256828, IMG submission 185993) | Hydrothermal vent microbial communities from East Pacific Rise, Pacific Ocean - CV88 | ecosystem: Environmental > Aquatic > Marine > Hydrothermal vents | place: Pacific Ocean: East Pacific Rise...
TCTTATATCGAATATTTTTCTAAAACTGGCAATAGCGCTATTGCTCGAAATCGAAAAATTATCTTATATAGACTATTAAATCTAATACATCTTATATCGAATATTTTTCTAAAACTGGCAATAGCGCTATTGCTCGAAATCGAAAAATTATCTTATATAGACTATTAAATCTAATATATTAAAAGTATATGAAATTAACCACAAGAAAAACTAGTAGCTAAGCTACTAGTTTAAAGGTATTAAACCCATACCTTGGCATTTATCACATTGACATAAATTGTATTCTTCATCTAATTGCTGAAACAATTTTATTAATTCACTTTTTTCATTTTGATCAGTTAATATTTTTGAACTGAGTTGCTGAATATAATTTAATCCATTGTTTAAACTATCTTGTTGATTAAATAAATCCATTAATTCATTTAATTTTGATAATTTTAATTCTGAATTAATTTTAAAGTTATTCAATTCTAATAAATAATTAACTTGTTCTAAATAAGAAGATAAATTAGTAATATGTTTTTTAATATTTTCAATATCTTGTAGTAAAAGTAAAATATTATTAATATACGAATCCTTAAGTACAATTTCATCGTACTCTTGTTTTAAATATTCGAATGTTTTTTGTTCATTTAAATATGTTTCAATTTGAATTTTATGATCATTTAAAGTATTTATTGTATTAATTGTATCTACAATATTATCTATTTTTGCAATCGAATTATTTATTGACTCAACATGAAGCAAATCATTTTGATAAATAGTCATTAACTGCAAAAAAGAATTAATTGAATTTAAATAATAATCTAGAGATGTAATCGTATCAATTATATCAATTGAAAATTGTATTTTATTTATATCTAAAGATTTTAAATAATTTCTCTGTTCAGATATAGTATTTAATCCATTTTCAATATCAATTATACTTGTACTTAATTTTATCAATTCTGTAAGTTTTTCTTTCTTTTTATCTAATTCAAATTTTACATTTTTAAGCTTTATAAAATTATTTATTAATAATATATAATATCTTATTGTAAATACTGTCAATTTAACATTTAGTAGCTTTATTTGCTGCTCATCAAATAAGATACTTTCATTTAAACCATTTAATAAATCATTTTTTATAAGCATATCATTATTAATTTTCATTATTGCATTTGCAACTACAGTTGAATCAAATAGAAAATTAAATACTTTTTCTGTTTCACTTGTTTTATTACCAATCAAATAAAAACCATCATACTGGGTAGTTACAGCTAACCTTTCTGTTTGATCCTTTAAATTACCTTTAAAATTTTTATAAGTTTCTTTTAAATTAACATATTTAAATCCAATACTTTCTGCTTTATCTTTTACTTTTTCAAAGGCCAAATTTTTACCACTATAAGTTTTACCATCAAATGTGTAATGTACCTTATTACCCTTGTATGCTAATTGAATTTTTCGATTTTCGTTTACTTCATTTGAATCATTTGATGAATAATAACCAAAAGTTATTTTTACTTCACTTCCTCTTGATCTATTTTTTCTTGGATGATCTTTAGAATCGAATGTGTTAAACAATAAAGCATTTATTGCTCGAAATGAAGCACTTTTTCCAATATTATTATTACCACGAATTACAGTAAAACCTTTATAACGAAACTCTAATTTTTTTATTGATTGAAAGTTTTCAATTTGAACATAAGTATAATTATCATCTACTTTATCATCGACTAATTTATCACCAAAAATTTGATCAATTTTTAATAATGGTATATTTTCCTCAAATGTACCATCTAGTAAATAACCAACATCAGCAAATTCATCAATATCATCAGTTTGACTAATAATTACTAATGTGAAACCATATGTATTGCAAAAAGTTTTTAAAAATTTTGCAATTCGCGGTCTATATAATGGACTTACTTGACTAATGGATTCATCAAATAAAAAGAATTTATTATCACTATAAATATAACCAACAAGTATTTTAAATAGAATACTCACGAAGCTTAAAACTCCACCCCCATTATTTCCGAGCAATTTTTCATTTCTTGCCATTTCTATATCATTTTGGTATAAAACAATATGATATTTCATATTTATTTTACCAGCATGTTCTAAACTGTTTGCTTCAATATCTATTCGAATTCCTTGATCAAATACATCGGTTAGTGCTGTATTTATAATCTGGAGGATAAACTCACGTTTATCCTCCATTTTTTGATTTTTTAATACAGTTAATAGATTTTTAGCTTGTTCAAGTTGAAATAATTCTTTTTTTGTATTACTCAATTTAACTACATTATCATTCAATCTTAATTTTGATGATTCTACTGACTGAGTAATTGTTCCAATATTAACTCTTAATTCATCAATATTCATATTTATCCTTCATTATCTTCTTCAATATCTTCTTTACCTTCAATTTTACCATTCTCAAACTCGGAATATTCTAAATTCATAACATAATTATCATAATTACACTTCTGAATAGCTCGAAATAATCTATCTATATTTTTTTCACTTAATTTAGGAAAATTTGTAATCCATTTTAATAAACTATATTTATTTTCATCAAAATAATTACCTAATATATCACAAATTTTTAATACACTTAATTCAATATTTAAAACTTCTTTAAGATTATTCTCATGTAATTTATTAAATATTTTGCGATTAGATGTTTTAACCATAAATTTATAAGTTTCATCATCTATATTATTTAATAAATCATATAATTTATATGTTCCAAAATCTTTTTCAAACCATTCTCTAAAAGGTTTAACTTTTTCTTTTAATTTTGTACGTTCTTCTTGTTCTTTTTTTGGTATTGCAATTTCTTTAAAATAACCATACTCCATTTTCTTAAATACTTTTGAATCTAGATCAAGAACAGTTAAATAAAATAAGTATTCATCATAATAATGAATATCCGAATACATTTTAATTTTAATATTTGCTTTCTTAATATCTTCAACTGCTTTATCTAATATATTATTGAAGTTCACTAATTTTGAATTACGAAAATATTTTTCATTTCCATAATAAATAGGAGTATCTAAATTAGGAAAATATTCTTTAAATGCTGATATAAAATCTTTTAATTTTATAGGATTTTGTAAAAAGTTAAAATTATAAGGTAATTCATACTTATATCTAATAGTGGGAATAAAAATACCTTCTAGTTCTGATATTTCATCTTTTGTGTATAATTTATCTGTTCCAATTGATTTGCATTGAATATTTGCTAATGTTGATTTAAATAATTTAATTCCTTCTCGTTTTTCTTTACTTATTGTACTTTGAATTTCTTTAAATTCTTCTAGTAGTTTATGATGATCAAGGAAAACATCTTCAGATAATTTTGTATATTCCAATATATCCTGTTTAACTAACTCAATAATCTTTTCTTCATCTTTTTTTTCATATGATGTAGGTTCTAACTGAATAACATATAGTCTAGCATCTATTTTTTTATCTTTTACTAATGATTTAAACCATTTTGTGTTTTGAGATTTATATGGCACTAGAATTATTTTACAATTTTCACTTAATGATTTTTGTATATCATTAAAAGTTGTTGCGCTTCTAATATCTATGTATTTTTTAATCTGTTTATCATATATTTCAATTTTTTTAAAATGGTATTGTGATATAAATTGTCCCCACGTATCATTATGAAATGAATTAAAATTTTTTATGTATTTTGAACCTTGAAAATAATGCAATTTTTCAAAGTTCATTAATTCCGCAAGATTTTCAATCTCAAATAAAGTTTTAGTATCTAAGATGTTATCAAATAAATAATCGATATAATAACTGTGAATATATCTTAATTCAATATCACCTTCATACAATTTATCAATTAGCATATCTTGCCATCTTGTAGCATATAGATATAAATCAAAAATATTTTTAGTACTCTTCATTTTTTTTACCAAAATATTATTTAATATAGAAATAAAATTATAAAGATACTTCGTTAATTTTAAAACTGTAAATGTATCATATATTATTTCTTCTCTAGATGGGGCAAATGTTATATCCCCCATATCAACATATATATCAAAATTTATATTATTTAAAAATTTTGATAATAAATCGTACATCTTTTGATTTACTAGCAGATTTTCATCAATTTGAAAATCTGCTATTTTATCAGATACAGTTAAAGCATTTAAAAAATTATAAATATTAAATAAATAACCAATTTCACCCATTACAATTTTTTTATAATCTTTTTTCAATGTAAAAGTATCATTTAATTTAACACCCCTTTCCCAAATATTTAATTCAAATATATCATCTAATATTTTATCATCTTTAAAAATTCGAGGCTTCACTTTAAAATACATCAATTGTGATTGAATTTCATGTAACACTACAGATTTATATTGCTCATCTAAAGGTATCTCAATAATTAGTCCATTTGGATCACTAGTCTCACCCGTATCAAATGTAATTAATGTTGGTTTACCAGCATTATCTTTTGATACTGAATATACTGTTTTTATTCCATTATTTATACTCGTTACTGTAAATGAATCTGTAATTGCTAAAGCTGATTTACTACCTAAACCTAAACAACCTGTAAAAGAATCGCTGTTTGTTTTTGTGCTTTCTCCGTATTTAGTGAATATAGTTTCCACTGTCTCATTACTCATTCCTGGTCCATAGTCACGAAAAATAATAAAATTTCCATAGTCTAATTTGCCAGGAAGAATAATATCAAATGGTTTATCTTCATTACCACTAAGTTTATGTCCATCTAAACAATTTGTAGAATATTCTCTAACAACTGCACCTAAAGGATTAGAGTATAAGTTAGATAAAATATGAAATAATTTTGCATCATCTGTTTTAACTTCAAACGCTTTTGTTTTTAGTTCTCCTTGAAATTGTACATCTAATTTAGTTTCTTTAGTTATCATTTTTGTCCTTTAATTTTTGAATTTTTGAATTTTAAAATAGAAATAATCTCTTATTTTCCATAAACAGAAATTATTGGTCTTATGACCAATAATTTTTAAATTTTGAAATAAATACCATTGTCTTTTAAAACATCAGCCCCATTATTTTCAATTTCATCTATCACTTTATATTGACAACAACGCATTTTTGCAGCATTATAGTCATCTGGAATTGATACAACATCACGTGGATTAACTTCGCATATAACAGTACGTTCTCCACCAAAATGTCTAAGGTAAGAATATGAACATACATGTAATCCATTTGAACAAGTAACACTTGAATTTGGATCAACATCTTCTCTGTTCATTTTTACAATTGACCCAATACTATTATCAATAGTTTTTGTATAACAATCTAAATAATTCTCTGTAATTTTTTTATATGTTAAAATATTGCCATTTTCCGCAATTGGGATATTACCAGCTTTTAAAAAACCAAATAATTCTTTTTTTGCTCTTTCTGATGGATTTAATAATAATTTTTCTAAGAATTTTAAAAATGCAGATAATGAAATGTTATCAGCATTTTTATTAGCATATTCTACAATAAAATCAATAACAGCTCCACTTAACTCTTTTTCTTCTAAAAAAATACCAGTTTCTGTTAATTTAATTTTACCATTCATTGCAATCTGAATCTGTTTTTTTAAGCTAACTAATGGTTTTATTTTACACCATTGTTCTTGATCAATGGCAACTTTAATATCGTCAAAATTTGGATGATCAAAATTAATAGCTGTCATTACTCCATCTAAATAAAGAGTAATATTTCGATTTCCATTTTTTATGAAAGGGATTGGTTTGCAATTCTTTACTTCTTTTTTTACCGTATCAATAGTTTTATTTTCAATTATCGCATCATCTATATCATTTAATAACATAACCAAATCTCTTAATTTACGATTGGATGGACGTCTTTTTACAGTTAATTTAACGATTTCCCTTGCTGATAAATCACCTGCCTCATGCTTATTTATCATCTTAAATGTTCCAATATCATTTTTAAAAATATCTTTTAATTTAGAAAGAATTTCTATATCGGATAAAGTGGATACATTTTTTTCTTTTTCAACAATAACTTCTTGTTGAACATCATCATAAGTAACATTTAAGTCTTTATTTGATTTAAAAATTGAATCTAAATTATTTTTAAATATTCTTAATTTTGCTGATTTTGGACGCAACTTAGTAACATAATCTAATAATTCTTGATATGTTTTATCTGTTTCAACGAACGATAAAATACGAGAATATGTATTTTTATCATTTTTAAAAATTTCAAGAACATTTGAAAGAACAAAATCAAATTCAGATGATGTTGAAACTTCTAAAATTTTTTTAACATCATCAGCTTTAATTTCTTCTTTTCTAGTATCAAGAAACTCTTTTAGTTTACGATTAGATGGTCGTTTAGATACAGCTGCATCTATAAAATCATCATCATTTAAATCTAATCTGCGTTCAAGATAAGTTCTTGTTTTTTTATCATTTTTAAAAATTTCTAATATTGTTTTTTTAACTTCAGGTTCATTATATTTCATCACATTTCCTTTAATTTTCATTTAAATAATATAAAGCTAATTCTTTAACTTCTTTGTCAAATGATTTTTCTTTTGCTATAATATTGATTAAATCTTCATCTGATTTACTAGATGATTGTTTTATTTGATCGATATTTATCTCTTTGAAAAATCTACTAATTTCTTTTTTACTGAGAGAGCCAAATTTAATCAATTCCGGAATAAAAGCTTGATCATATGGAGCAAAAGGAACTTTAATTGTTTTTGTACTCACTTTAAAATCTTCATCTGCTTCAATTGTAATATGTTCAAATTCCGGAGTATGTTCATTAAGTTTAGTTTCATAATCTCGAATAACTCTAGTAAAGTTCCAATTATTTATAATAGTTAATGGTTTTTCTTTTCTATCAATCAGTTTTGTTTTGTATCCAACATGATAATGACCACATATAAACACATCAATATTGTTGTATGTTTCACTCATATGAGAATACGTAAAATCTGAAAATTCATTTTCAGATGGTGTAATATTTGAATGTAATACACATATTTTATATAAATGCATTCCTGGATATTTTAACGAATCAAATTTTTTTATTCTTTCTGATACAATTGAATTGTCGACTGAATAATCCACTCCTTGAATAATAATAACTTTATTACCCATTTCAAAGATTAATGGATCAGTAGTGATATTATTTAATATCTGATCATTTACCATCTCACCAAACACAGTATTTGATGAATCTTCATGTCCATGAAACATATCATGATTACCTACATTACTATGAATTTTAATTCCTGCTAGTTTAAATTCTCCTAATAGTCTTTTATTTTTTCGATATTTTTTAAAAGACCAATTAATTTCGCGACTCGAATCAAACACATCACCTGTAAAGACAATGTGTTTGATATTATTATCCAAGCAATATTGTTTTACAAAATTAAATTTTGTTGTAATATCCTGTTCGTAATTCTTTCTTATTTTATTTTGAAAACCCAAACTTAAATGAGGATCTTTTATTGAAATGAATTCAAATTTCATTATTGTCCTTTATAATTAAAGATGATATGTTATGTATAGTTCGTTTAACACATTCTCAATTTCATTAGAAGGATATACTTCACATATCTCCATCATATTTTTAAGAGTTTTAATTTTTCCTAAGAAAATTAAAAATAGACTAGTATTTTCAACACTTAATTTTTTTAAATTTTTAAATAATTTAGTTTTTTCATAATCAATGTTATTAATCGTTAACTTTTCAGAATATACTAAATTTAATATAATTAGTATTTGAGAATTTAACTTATTTACTTTTTCAGATGGAACATATTTTACGGTTTTTTCAACAGTCTTTTTCTTTAAACATTTGAAATTTGAAAAATAATGCCAATTTTCTTTACCTGTGTCGTCTGATTTAACATGTATTTTTCCAATCAAATTATCTTTTAATTCAGATGCTAAATAATCATATATATTACTCTTTGTAAAATGTTTATTTGATTCACCTACATAAATTACAGTATCACAATTCTCAAATGATTTTAATTGTGATACTTTTTTATCTTCCATTATCTTTCTAGGAGATTTAATTGGGAGATCAACATCTATGCTTTTACCTCTTTTTTTACCTCGCTTTAATAATTGATCAAGATTTTCATTTTTCTTTAATCCAACAATTAAACTTTTTAGTAATACACTGTCATTTTTTGACAGTTCAGTTAATTTATTTAACAGAACTGAATCATATGCATTCATTCTTTCGTTAATCATCGAATAAATCATATTTATCATTTCTGATTTATTTAATTCTTTCTTTTTCATATTACTCCTTTTCTTCAATCACATACGAAATCTTAACTTTATCATCTTCATAAATTACATTCGTTGTAATATTTGTCGGTCCTGATTCAGGTACTATATTTTCAAAAGCTTCACTGTACGCCCAATTTAAAGTACCGTCTAATAATTCAACATAAAATAATACTACACGATTATTTGAAAAAATATCAATAATTGAATGTAATGTATAAATATTATTTTTTTCTAATCCTTCTTTATTTTCATCTAAATCTTTTGGATTTTCTACCTCATCTTGAATAAATTTAATTTTTGTACCAACTGTAAAAACTGTATTTTTTACTTTAATATTTTTCACCATCGGTGCAGGTACAAAATAAATAGGACTAACATAAACATAATCACCATTATCATCACGTAACATAATCTTATTTTTCTCAATTTGACGAATTTGATATCTTACATTTTTACTAAAATTTTTGACATCTGCACCAGGTAATAATATTACAAATCCATATTTTAAATAAATATCATCTTTGTATTTTAAATATGAACTTAAATCTCTACCTAGTATTTCAACTTTATCTTCTTCTGTATTTTCTATTTTAATTTTTGATTCATCTTTTACAGCTAATGGATCATGTATATCACAATTTGAGAAATTATCTAAATATGTATCTTTTAGATTTTGTAAAACTTGTTTAAATGGCCCGTTTATTTTACGTTTAATTGCACGATTAATAAATAAAATAAAAGGTTCGTTTTTATTTAAACTCACTTTTAAACTTTTTAATAATACTCCATCATTTTCAGCAATTTTTAGCACTTCATTTCTAAGTGCTGTACTCGGCTTATTCTGTTTATTAACTAACTCTTGAACTTCTTTATATAATAACACTTTATCATTTGGTACATAACTCATTTTATAATCTCCAATATATATTTTAATTTTATTTGATTATTATTAAAAATAATCATTTCATCATTCATGATTCCAGAAATTCCTGGCTTTGCCCAATAACTATCATAACCATTATCTGGTTTTTTATTTACTGGACCATTAGGAACCTTATAATTACCCATTGCTACATCAGCAATAAACATAAAAATTTTTGACTGTTTTTTTGTATTGTTCCAATATCCTCCATCACAATAATTTAAACTCTTTGTGCTTTGCGAAGCAAAATATAATCCTTGACCAAACATATATCCTGTTACACTACCAGGGCTATATTTAGGCATTAATAAACCAGATTTTAAAATACTTAACATATTAGCAATTTTAGTACCATGAAATAATTCCATCTGATTTGGTAAATCACTTCTAAATTTTTCTTCTTCATCTCCAATACTTACACAGTAAATATTGTTAATTTTATAATTTGATTTTCCATGTTTTTGATTTTTGCTATCTTCAAAGAATTTAACTAGTCGACTGTACTCAACTTCATCAGTTAATTCTTTTATTTCAGTTTTAAATATTACTTCATCTGATTCTAAATCAGATTTTACATTATCAACAATTGAAAGTGATTTGCTTAAAGCTTCACATATATCACGTTGAGATTGTACTAATTTAGGTGTAATCAGGAGATTCTTATAATTTCTCAGATTACTTATCTTAGTAGGTATTATCATAAAATACTTTTCATTATATTCAACAAACTCAGCATATTTTTTATCACTTAGTTTACCCATTTGATCTTGATAAGTATCAATTTTATCAAGTAATTTAAGAGCTTCTTCTACGCCATCTTGTGTAATAATTCCAAGGGGAGTGCTAAATATACCTGTTTTTTCATTATATGTAATACGAGTACTACTTGTAATATTGTGAATATTTTGTCTCACTAATTCTTTTAATAATTCTTTACTTGCTTCATCAGTTTTAATTTGATCCATCGCAACTTGCATCAAATTCATATTTGATGATTGTGATTCAACTATAACTTTTGATTCAACATAACCTTTTCTAAGTTTCTCATTTAATTTTTTATTAAATGTACGCTGTCCACCACTATATCGACGAGTTTGAGGATTACTTCCTACTCGTCCATATTCTGCAATTACTGTATCACCTTCAAGTATAAGTTTATAATATTTATTTTTATTACTTTTTGTATCTACTTGAATTAATAATTTAGTCATTATTTATCCTTGGTTTTCTAATAATGTTAATTCCTGTTCTTTTTGAACCAATTGTTCTTGATATTGCAAAGCTATTTTTTGTAACTCTACTGGATCAGATGTTCCAAATTGTTGCTCAAATATAGCTTCTTGTTGTTTAATGTTTTGCTCAGCAATGATGATGTTGCGATTTACTTGCTCTAATTGTGATTGTAATTCAGCTTTTTTTGCATTATATTCTTCTATTTTTGTCATTTTGTTTCCTCTTTCATTTCTTTGATTTTTTGTCTTTCTTTTTTTAGTCTATTTGATGCAATCTGTTGGAATAATTTAATTCCATAGATTTTACCACCTGTTGTAATTGAATTAGCTATTAGATTATTTCCATAAACCCAAGTAGCCATCCCATAAATACCATAACCAGAATTTAATGTTACTTTGATACCATTTGATCTTGATTCTTTTTGAGCAATTGAAGTTTCTAAATTTTTTACTAGTTCATCTGGAGGAACTAAAGTTTCAAACACAATTGATAATAAATTTTTTAATTGCCATTCTCTAACTTTAGGATTTGTATCTCCAACTAATTCAATTACTTCTCTAGCAATTTCTTCATCTATATGTCCACTTTCAATTATAAAAGCTTTTTGTTGTTTAATATTTAATTTATCCCAATTCTGAGTAATTGCCTCAAGAATTAAAAATTGATTTTTTACAAACGCTCTATCATCCATTCCTCCTAGAATAAGATCAACCTCAAATGATTTATTCGTATCATGTTTATCAAAATACGTACCGTATGGGTTCAAAATAAAATTTGTAAAAATATTATTTATAGCTTCTTCCATAGAGTAATCAAAAACTTTGGTTTTTGTTGAATTAATATCATGAAGTATTAAAAATCGTTTATTGCTATATTTTGATCGAAAGGTTGGATTAAAGAAAACATAATCAACTACTGGATCACTATATCCTTTATTTAATGCTGATATCCAAGTTATTGCTTCTAACAATGGATACAATGCACTTTTCAATAAATAATATTGCTCATCAGTTTTTGGATTAAGAATATCATTAAATTTACCTTTATATGAAACAATTTTTCTAAAACATTCTCCATAAAATTGCGTAGTAAATTCTATAAATTTTGATTTAGATTCTTTCATTTTTTCTCGGTTAGCATAATTTTTAGCAAGTGTTTGTAAAGCACTTTTAAAATTACTTAATCCAGTTTCAAGTATGGTCTCATCTTCATTGTCTACTTGTAATTTTTTCATCATATTATAAGCAGGTCCAATAATATCATAATCATATATTCTGCCACGCAATGTATCATATCCAATATTCAATAATACCATTATTGTCGGATATAGTGATTTTGCATCTTGTGATCCAATTGCTTGAAATTTAGATAATCCAACAATTTTTGGTGTTGGTTGTTGAACATATGCACCTAATGTTTGTAAATGTGCAGCAAAAGCTTTTACATCACTAACTTTGTATTCAATAGCCATGATATTCCTTTATTTAAGATAATCAGCCACACTTTTTAAACTTGATCTAATTTTTAAATCTTTAATTTCTTGATCTGTTAATTTTCTAACCTTTTTGGATTTACTTATATCATTTGGACTAATATGCGGATTATCCCAACCAAGAATAGTTAAATCCAATTCACTGCACCAAAACTTTTTAGGGTTTTGCCATTTAATAGGGATAATCCAAGTAAAATAAATACCTAAATAATCATATTTAGAATTAAGATATTGTCTAGCTTTCTTTCGTAGTTCTTCATGTGATTCATAACACTCAATTTCAAAAATATCCCATTTTCCATTTAATAAATCAATATTTTTAAAACGTGCTTTATTTTCTCTACCTGAAATACTAAAACATTCAGCATTTCTAAAATCATACATCACATCAATTTCATCTTCACCATCAAATACTAATTCACTATGACTATATCCTTTTAATCCAGAAAATAAATTAACTAGAAAATCAACTAGGTTTCCTTTATCCGATTTATATAACGCTATTTTCATTCTTCCTCCAATAAATGTATTTTATAATTTTCTATCTTCTTTTTGATTGAAAAATAATGTAAATAAAAATAAATTACTCCATAATATTTAATTAAATAAGGTTTTAATATATCAAAAGTTATCAGTTTACTAATATTATATTCAACCATACTAGTAGAATAATCCAATAACTTACTTATGTATTCATCGGCTAATTTTTGATAAAAATCTAATTGATCATTTTTCTTTGCTTCTCGCAATAAAAAGGTCCAGACTCCCAAGTTATTTATATCATATGGACGAGAATTAAAATTCCAATAATTTAAAAATGATTCTAAATTAATATCAATTACAGTAAATAAAATATGTTTGGTTTTTTCATCTACATATTTAATACTATCATATGATACAATGTTAAAAACCATTTTAGTATCTATAAAACTTAAATACCATAGTTTTTGAACCAAATTATTTTCCAGCACATAAATAATATATTTTGATGATATTATTTCTCGAATTGTTTTATAATATGAATTATGTGTGATAAATTCAATAATGGTTGGATGCATTATAAATTCAATATCTAAGTTTTTTAAACTTTCTTCATTCAAATCATTTAAATAAAGAAGAAATAAATCTTCAAAACCTTTGGATGACGGCAAATCATTTATATCAATTTTTCCATATTTTAAATATTCACTTACTTTTTTATGAGACATTACTCCTTGTCTGATTAATTCAGTAAAGTCTATTTGGTTCTTTGAATATTTTCCAAACTTTTCTTCAAATAAATAATCCTTTGTGTAAAAACATTCAACATTTACCTCACTACAATTCATAATTCTCTCCTAATTCAATATTATATTTTTCTCTTAAATTTAATGCTTCTTCACTTAGAATTGAAGTCAATTCTGTTAATTTTTCATCTGGATCAAAATAATTTATCATTATCTCATCTATCGTACTTATCTTTTTTAGTATAACTAATTTTATTTCATTGTGATATCTAATATGATTCATAATATTAAAATTACCTAAAATAGTATTCAGATGATGTTTCTTTTCCAGTAAATGTTTAATTCTAACTTCATGAACTAAATGAAATATACTAGTTTTTCTAGTAGTCCTTAAATAAATATCATCAATTGCAACATAACCCAAATTAATAATAGAATTAAGAAATATTATTTTACAGAATATTATAAACTTTTCATCTTTGAATTGTTCGTATTTCGCTTCAAATACTATTGTATCAATATTATTATTTATTATCTCTAATGCATCTAAAATATGATCTTTTTTTGGTAACCCTTTATATAATACAATATCAAGATAATCCCAAATATCAATTTTATCATTTACTAATTTTCTTAAATGTGAAGAATTTAGTTTTTTATAATAATTAAATTCTTTTTTTGTCATTATATGTCCTTTTATATATCAATGATTTTTCAGTCTATGAATTTAACCACAAGAAAATCCGAGGATTAATCCTCGGATTTAAGCTTCTACTCTACAATGGGATTTTGGTGTTTCCCAATATTCAACTGCTTTAATTCTAACTCCTTCTAGATTTTTCATCTTATCTTGAATTACTGTTAGTAACCAAGCTGATAAATTTTCAGAAGTTGGTACAAAATCTACAAAAACTGCACCTTCATATTTTTCAAAAATTGCATCAGCTTCAGCTTCATTATAAATACCATTTTCAATTTTAGCATCAAGTGTTTTTCTTATAAATGTTAAATCTGGAATCCAGTATCCGCCATATGCACGAACACTATAATCAGTGTTTAAATACCCATAATCTTCATTAAGCACAGTTTTACAAATTAATGAGAATTCAGATTGAAATAATGGATCTTTAATATCCATAATAAATTTATGATCTAATCTATCATCAAGAAAATTTTTAAACCAGCCTAAATGTTTAAAATCTGTAACCATTCCAGTTTCAGAAATATTAGATTTTGGTAAATCTTCTTCTAAAAATACTTTAACTAAACCTTCATGTCCATGAAGATGTCTACACGCTAAACAAGCATTCCCTGATTCAGTAAACTCAGTGTCTAATCTCTGATTATGAACTCTATGGCCATAACAGAAACTAAAAGATTTATCTATAATCCATTTCATTTTTGTCCTTTTAGTTTTTTAAAAAATTAAGATCTTTATCAAATTTTTCTTTTATATCAAAATCAATTGATTGTATGACATGTTTTTTGCCATTTACTAGATATAAGGATGAGATTCTATATTTCGTAGGACCTGCTTTTTTTACACGTCTTTCAAAGAATATAAATTTATCATCTTCTAATTCCCAAGCAATAATAAAACCAAGTTTTGTTCGATTATTTAATTTATATGTAATTAAATAACGATTTCTGTATTTAATTACTTTTTCAATATGTTTTACAACTCTTCTGATTTTAGTAGAAAATTTGTAATTGTTGATTAATTTAAATTTCTGAATTAATCTATTACCAAAAAATGAATTAAATTTTATGAATTTATTTATACTTAACATTTAATGCTCCGTAGGATTAACCTACTGGAGCTACACCTACTGGTGCTGCTGGAGCTTGATTAACTGGAGCTTGTACAGGAGTAATACCTACTGGAGCTGCTGGAGGCAATTGCCCTGGAGCTGCTGGAGCTGCATTCATAGGTTGTACAGGTTGTTGAGGAGCTGCTGGAGCTGCATTCATAGGTTGTACAGGTTGTTGAGGAGCTGCTGGAGCTGCATTCATAGGTTGTACAGGTTGTTGAGGAGCTGCTGGAGCTGCATTCATAGGTTGTACAGGTTGTTGAGGAGCTGCTGGAGCTG
>Ga0256828_1001361_pt1 | contig 15259 bp, 13 predicted proteins | sample CV88metaG_FD_185993 | JGI IMG/M metagenome (GOLD analysis project Ga0256828, IMG submission 185993) | Hydrothermal vent microbial communities from East Pacific Rise, Pacific Ocean - CV88 | ecosystem: Environmental > Aquatic > Marine > Hydrothermal vents | place: Pacific Ocean: East Pacific Rise...
AAAGTCCCTCAAGTAAAAGAGTCCAGAGTCTATTTACCTCTTTATCATTTAAAAAAAGTGTTGATTTGTTATTTTGAAGTTCCTCAAGAGCTTTTCTATTTATGGGCAATGTTTTAGAACATTCAAAGTGTGTTGGTAGATAGGCTCGTATAAGAGAGATATTACCCTCTATTTTTCGTGAACATAAAAAACAGTTATGCTCTTTATGTAAGCGCCCTTCATGTTCAAGTATTTTCACATAGCTTTCTACTGCTACACGTTTAGGGTTTTGTTTATGCCACTCTTGTGAAGCATTTTCCAAGAGTTGAAAGTAAAAACTCCCTAAATCCTCAGCATCTTTAAGATGTTTATGAAACAAAGAGAGAAAATCTTGCCATAATCTTAAAAGTTCATAGTTGTTAATCCAAGGGTACCCAATATGTATGACATCTTTAAGTCGTGCTATGGTGGATTTTGCTGAAGGTTCTATCTCGTAGTCTATTTTAAAGCCTATATTGATAGTTCCATGGCGTGCTCCATAAAATCTATAAAGGGTCTCTAAGCTATTGTTCGATAAAATTGTTACTATTAAATCCTCATCTTTTACACGGTTAAGATTTATAATGTAGCCTTGCACTAAATGCTCCCTAAATACACACTTGTTAAATTTTCTTTATAAAATAGTACTAATATTATGCTTCTTTAAACCTTTATCTAGTATAATCAAACACTTATTCTCTAAATATACTAAGCTACTTTAAAAGTAACTTAAATTTATGGTGAATTTATATAAATTTTTATAATTTAGGAGTGAAAATGGTTGAACATCATGATTTACTAAGATCATTTAAAGATAACTGTGGTTTTGGTCTTGTTGCAAATATTAAGAACAAGCCATCTCGTAAGGTTTTGAACGATGCAGTTACTGCACTAGAGCGTATGATGCACCGTGGTGCTGTTGCAGCAGATGGTAAAACAGGGGATGGTAGTGGACTTTTACTCTCTATGCCTGAAGAGTTTATTCGTCAAGAAGCTTTAAAAGCTGGTGTAGAACTTGCACAACAATTTGCAGTTGCTTCTGTATTTACAGCAGATTTAACTCATTTAGATGTTATGGAAGCTATTTGTGCGAACAATGACCTCAAAGTTGTACTTCGTCGTGAAGTACCAGTAGATATAAATGCACTTGGCGACCAAGCTATTGCATCTTTGCCAAATATTATACAACTTATTATCACTCCTAACTCTATTATGGCAACAAATAGATTTGATGCTCTTTTATATCTTTCTCGTAAAGAGACAGAACACAAGCTTATTGATGACAGAGATTTTTACATTGCATCTATGAGTTCAAAAGTGCTTTCTTATAAAGGTCTTGTTATGCCAACGCATATTAAAGAGTTTTATAAAGATTTACAAGATGATGCATTTAAAATTTCATTTTCACTTTTTCACCAACGTTTCTCAACAAACACTCTTCCTGAATGGCGTTTAGCACAACCTTTCCGTGCAGTTGCACATAATGGTGAGATTAACTCCGTTGAGGGAAATCGTATAAATGTAGAAATTAAATCTGAATCTATTAAATCAGAAGTTTTTACAGATGAAGAGATTCAAAGAATTCTTCCTATACTACAATTAAACTCTTCTGACTCTGCAAGTGCAGATAACTTTTTTGAGTTTCTTATTGTAAATGGTATGGATTTCTTTAAAGCTGTTCGTGCTGTTATTCCATCAGCTTGGCAAAATGCTCCACATATGGACCCAGAACTTCGTGCATTTTATGAGTACCACTCAACTGTATTTGAAGCATGGGATGGACCTGCTGCATTTTCTGTAACAGATGGTCGTTATATTGGTTGTGTACTTGACCGTAATGGTCTTCGCCCTTCAAAATACATTGTAACAAAAGATGATAACCTTTTAATTGCTTCTGAATATGGTGTTGTAGATATTGCAGAAGATGAGATTAAAGAACGTGGTCGCTTACAATCTGGTGAGATGTTAGGACTAGACCTTAAGTTTGGAAAACTTCTTAAATCAAACCAAATTGATAATTATTTAAAATCTTCTAACCCATATATGAAATGGTTAAATGAGCATATGATTTACTTGCAAGAGCATGTAGAAGAGCAATATAGCTTAGGTGATGAGATGGATGAAGAGACACTTATCAAAAAACAAAAGTTTTTTAATGTAACTCAAGAGATTGTAGAACAAGTGATTGAACCTATGATTAAAGAGTCTAAAGAAGCTGTTGGTTCTATGGGTGATGACACTCCTCTCGCTGCATTTTCTAATAAACAAAGAAACTTCACAGATTTTTTCAAACAAAAATTTGCACAAGTAACAAATCCACCAATTGACCCGATTCGTGAAAAAGTTGTTATGAGTTTAAATACTGGTTTTGGTGAAGTGCATAATATTTTAAATGAAATCCCTTCACATGCACATAGACTTAAATCTATTAGCCCTATTATTACAGGGGAAAAATTAGAAGTTTTAAAATCTTTTGGAGATAAAAAATCACCAAGATATCAAGCTTTTTATCATAATACTACATTTTCAACTGCTTATAAAACTGACTTAAAAGCTTCTCTTGATGCTTTAGTAGAAAAAGTTATATATTCTGTGAAAAATGAAGATACACGCATTGTAATTCTTGATGATGCAGGTTTTTCAAGTGAGATGAAAGTTATCCCTATGGCTATGGCAATAGGGCGCTTAAACTCTGCACTTCTTAAAGCTAAAATTCGTCATTTAGTTTCTATGATTGCTGTAACAGGAGAGGTTATTGATTCTCATTCTGCTGCGGTACTTATTGGGTATGGTGCATCTGCAATTTACCCTAATGTACTTTTTCATACAGTAGCATCACAACTTAAAAAATCTAAAGTGATTAAACTTACTTGTCATGAAGCATTTAAAGCAGTTCATACTGCACTTAACTCTGGGCTACTTAAAATTATGTCAAAAATGGGTATTGCGACAATTGCATCGTACAGAAACTCAGGTCTTTTTGATGTTATGGGACTTTCTCGTGAGATTGCACAAGAGTGTTTTGAAACTTCACACTGTACTATTGCGGGACTTACATATGATGACATAGATGAAAGAATAGAAAAAAATCATAAATCTGCATTTAAAAATGATGGATTTAAAAGAATTTTCCCACTCAATATTGGTGGATATTATAAATTTTATACAGGTCAAGAGCATCATGACTTTGGTCCTGCTGTTATTCATGCTATTCATGCAGTAGCTGCAAGTGGAAAAAAAGAGGATTTCGATACTCTTAAAAACTTGGTAAACAAACGTGGACTGAAATTTATTCGTGATTTCTTTGATTTAAAATCAGACAGAAAAGCTATTGATATTTCTGAAGTTGAACCTAAAGAGGCAATCTTCAAACGTTTTGCATCTGCTGCTATGAGTCTTGGTTCAATCTCTCCTGAAGCACATGAGACTATTGCCATTGCGATGAACCGTATTGGTGGTCAGTCAAACTCTGGTGAGGGTGGAGAAGATAAGTCGCGTTTTGGAACTGAAAGAGTTTCTAAAATTAAACAAGTTGCATCTGGACGTTTTGGTGTTACTCCTGCTTATTTACGTTCAGCTGAAGAGATTCAGATTAAAGTAGCACAAGGTGCTAAACCGGGTGAGGGTGGTCAACTTCCAGGGCATAAAGTTACTCCATTAATCGGTAAACTTCGTCATACTGTTCCAGGTGTTACACTTATTTCACCACCTCCACATCACGATATTTACTCTATTGAGGATTTAGCACAGCTTATCTTTGATATGAAACAAGTAAATCCTAAGGCCCGTGTAGCTGTGAAACTTGTTTCTACTGTTGGTGTTGGTACTATTGCTGCGGGTGTTGCAAAAGCATATGCAGATAAAATCATTATCTCTGGTGGTGATGGCGGTACTGGTGCTGCTCCACTTACTTCTATTAAATTTGCAGGAAATCCATGGGAGATTGGTTTAAGTGAAGCACATAATGCACTTAAAGCAAATAACCTTCGTGGTCTTGTTGAAGTTCAAGCTGATGGTGGTTTAAAATCTGGTCTTGATGTTGTAAAAGCGGCACTTTTAGGTGCAGAGTCTTATGCATTTGGTACAGGTGTTCTTACTATCGTTGGTTGTAAAATGCTTCGTATCTGTCATGTCAACAAATGTTCTGTTGGTATTGCAACTCAAAATGAAAAACTTCGTGAAGAGTTCTTTAAAGGGCATGTTGATCAAGTGATTAACTACTTTACACTTCTCGCTGAAGATGTTCGCTCGATTATGGCTGAACTTGGTTATAAAACTATGGAAGAGATGATAGGTCGTGTTGATCTACTTAAAGTAAAAGAGGATGATTTTGCACAAAAATTTGATTTCTCTGCTATTCTTCACCAAGAAGAGGGTGTGAATACTCACCAACAAAGATTTAACCATCCTTTTGATGATAATGCTTTTGAAAAAGATGTACTTAAAGAAGCAATGGTAGCTATTAAGTCTCCAGATCAACCAATAAGAATTACAAGAGAAATTAAAAATATTCACCGTAGTTTTGGTGCTCTTATCTCTGGTGAGATTGCTGAGTATTATGGTGATGATGGTCTTAAACCTGACACTATTAAAATTAATCTCAATGGTGTTGCTGGTCAAGCTCTTGGTGCATTTATGGCACCAGGTGTTTCTATATACTTAGATGGTGTAGCAAATGATTACATCGGTAAAGGTATGAATGGTGGTAAAATCATTATTAGATCTAACAATGAGGGTGAAGAGTTCTCAGCTGGTGGTAATACTTGTCTCTATGGTGCTACTGGTGGAAAACTTTACATCTCTGGTTCTGTAGGTGAACGTTTTGCTGTTCGTAACTCTGGTGCCTTTGCAATTGTTGAAGGTACGGGAGATAATGCTTGTGAGTATATGACTGGTGGTGTTGTTGTCATTCTTGGTGAAACAGGAATCAACTTTGGTGCAGGTATGACAGGTGGTATCTCTTTTGTATATGATAAAAAACATAAATTTGTTGAAAATGTAAACCATGAACTTGTTGAAGCTGTAAGAATCGACACAGATGAAGGTGATGAAGCTCGTCACTACTTAAAACGTTTACTTAAAGATTATGTAGTGGAAACACAAAGTAAAAAAGCACAAGATTTACTTGAAAACTTTAGAGTAGAAGTTCGTAACTTCTGGTTAGTAAAACCTAAAAACTTAACGAAACTACCACTTAACTTAGAGAACGGAGACTAATTATGAGAGAATATTTAACAACTGAAAGAATTGACCCTAGTAAAAGATTAGTCGTAGAACGTACAAAAGATTTCGGTGAAATTTATGAAATATTTGACCGTGATGATGCAGCAAGTCAAAGTGATAGATGTATTCAATGTGGAGATCCATTTTGTTTAAACAAGTGTCCTCTCCATAACTACATTCCTCAATGGCTAAAGTCTATTGCTGAAAAAGATTTAGAGTTTGCATTTAAACTCTCAAATGAGCCTTCCCCTTTCCCTGAAGTGATGGGTCGCGTTTGTCCACATGACAGACTTTGTGAAGGTGATTGTACCCTTAATGATGGTCATGGTGCTATTACAATTGGTGGGATTGAAACTCACATTACAGAAGAGGGTTTCCGTGCTGGACTTACACCTGATTTTCCAGGCATCACTACAGATAAAAAAGTAGCTGTTATTGGTTCAGGTCCTGCTGGTCTTTCTGTGGCAACGTATCTTTTACGTTCTGGTATTGCTGTAACAATGTATGAGCGAAGCGATAGAGCTGGTGGACTTTTAACATATGGTATTCCTAACTTTAAACTCGATAAGAAAGTGGTAGAACGCCGTGTAAAACTTCTTGAAGAAGCTGGTATGACTCTTGTACTTAATTGTGAAGTTGGCAAAGATATAGCATTTGAAACAATCGCAAATGAGCATGATGCAATGTTTATTGGTGTAGGTGCAACAAAGGCTAAATCGGCTGGACTTGCAGGTGAAAAAGCTTCAAATGTTTATGCAGCAATGGATTATTTGACAAATATTCAAAAGAAAAACTTCCATCAATCATATGATAAAAAATTTGATTTTAAAGACTTAAACATAGTTGTTATTGGTGGTGGTGATACTGCGATGGATTGTCTTCGTACTGCTAAACGCGAGGGTGCAAAAAGTGTAACTTGTTTATATCGTCGTGATGAGAAAAATATGCCAGGAAGTAAAAAAGAGTACAAAAACGCGATGGAAGAGGGTGTAGATTTTACTTTCCTTGCATCTCCTAAAAGTGTAATCTTAGATGAAGCAGGCAATGCCATTGGTGTAGAGTATGTAAAAACTACACTTGGTGCTCGTGGTGAAGATGGACGTCAACGTATGGAAGAGGTAAAAGGCTCTGAAACACGTATTAATGCAGATGTTGTTATAATGTCACTAGGGTTTGATCCTCTTGTACCATCTTTCTTAGCAGAGAATGGTATTGAGACTAACTCTTGGGGTGGGATTATTATTAATGAAGAGACACATGAAACTTCTACCTCTGGTATTTATGCTGGTGGAGATTGTTTTCGTGGTGCTGATCTTGTTGTTACTGCGGCTTATGATGGTCGTGAAGCTGCAAGAAGCATAGTAGACTCTTTACTCAAATAAATCTACAGATTTACTCACTTTTATGTGAGTAAATTAACTTTTTTTCTTCATATTCTTTAAAATAAGTATAAATTTGCTATAATAATAGACTTTTTATATAATTTAAGGATTTTTCTTGAACCTACTTGACCTATTTAGCAAAACATTTGAAAACAAACAACCTGTAAAAGCAGAAGCATCTTCACACTGGATTAAATGTAAATCTTGTCACTCTACTATGTATTATAAAGAGGTAGAAAACCAAAGCTACGTATGCCCTAAATGTGGATACCATCTCCGTATAGGTGTAAAAGAACGTATTGAACTTCTTGCAGACGAGGGTACATTTATTGAACACGATGCATCTTTAGAACCTGTGGATCCTATCAACTTTGTAGATAAAAAACCTTATAAAAAACGTATAGAAGAGGGTTTTGCAAAAACTGGAAGAAAATCCTCAGTTGTTTCTGGAACATGTAAAATGAATGGTGTTTCGGCTCAATTAGTTATTTTTGACTTTGCTTTTATGGGTGGAAGTCTTGGTTCTGTTGAGGGTGAGAAAATTGTTCGTGCAGTAAGTCGTGCTATTGAAAATAAAGAGGGGCTTATTATACTTTCAGCTTCTGGTGGAGCACGTATGCAAGAGTCAACTTTTTCACTCTTACAAATGTCTAAAACATCAGCAGCTTTAGCTAAACTAGCAAATAATAACCTTCCATATATTTCAGTACTTACTGACCCTACTATGGGTGGCGTTTCTGCATCTTTTGCAACACTTGGAGATATCATCATTGCAGAGCCTGGTGCTCTTATAGGGTTTGCTGGACAGCGTGTAATTGAGCAAACAATTGGTTCAGAACTTCCAGATGGTTTCCAACGTGCAGAGTTCTTGCTTGAACATGGTGCCGTAGATATGATAGTAAACCGTAACGAGCTCAAGAAAACTTTAGCAGATATGCTTACTCTCTTAAAAGTTTAGTATGCGATTATATGCACTTTGTGATCAGGATATGCTTGATAACAAAGGCATATCACTCTCCTCATTTATAAGCATTGCAAAAAATAATAATGCAGAAATTATTCAATATAGAAATAAAAACGGCGATATTGCTTTTATAAAACAACAGCTTATTGCAATTCGTAAAGAGTTTGAAGGTTTTTTAATTGTAAATGATGCTTATGAGCTTGTAGAGTTTTGTGATGGTGTTCATTTAGGTCAAGAAGATCTACTGCATATAGATGCCGATATAAAAAAAGCTGTAAAAATTGTAAGAGAAGTGATAGGAAAAGATAAAATATTAGGTATCTCTACTCATAATGAGCGAGAGGTCTTAGAAGCAAATACAATGGACTTAAACTACATAGGTTTAGGTGCTTTTAGAGACACAAATACCAAAAAAGACATATCTGGTATACTTGGTGACTCACTTGATGCTATAGCCTCACTATCTAAACACTTTGTTGGTGCAATTGGTGGTGTTGTAAAAGAGGACCATTTTGAGCATGTTACATATCATGTTATAGGTAGTGGATTGTTAGAAAAATGAAGATAGATATAATCAGCATAGCCAAAAAAGAGAAGTCAATTTACGATCCTTTGTATAAAGACCTTACAAAAATGATATCTCGCTTCACAAAATTGCAAGATATTGAACTTTTTCCAAAAGATGTAGCAAAAGCACACACTATTTCACCAGATGCCTCACAGAGGGCATATACAAAGGTATTAGAACCGTATATTGGTGGTGATTTTAATGTTATTTTACATCCTGATGGAAAATTAATCGATAGTTTTGAATTTAGTAAGCTATTAGATGGTAAAATGTCCGTTAAATTTTTTATTGGTGGAGCCTATGGCTTTGAAGATGAATTTCTAAAAAAAGGAAACGCTGTTATAAGTTTAAGTAAATTGACTATGAGTCATAAAATAGCCAAGGCTGTTTTACTTGAGCAAGTGTACAGAGGTTTCTCTATACTTAGTAATCATCCCTACCATAAATAAAAAGTCAAACTTAAGGACCAAAATTGCAAGAGAGTGAACTAAACTACTTTAAAGAGATTTTAGAGAGTCGTAAAGAACAAATCAGTAAAAATATTACAGGTGTGAACAGCGAATTAGAACAGCTAAACGCATTAGAGTTAAACGACGAGGGTGATCATGCCGCAGTTAACAACAATTCTATGGTTGAAAGTGCAATTGTACAACAACAAGCACAAGAATTAAGAGAGATAAATATAACTCTGGGTAAAATAGCATCAGGTGATTATGGTATTTGTGAAATGTGTGAAGACGATATAGGCTTTCAGCGTTTAAAAGTGAAACCACATGCAATTTACTGTATTGATTGTAGAGAGATAGTAGAAAAATCTAAATAAGGTATTAATATGTACATAAAAAGATATACAATAGCAGCGTTTATACTCATGGCACTTGTGGGTGGGTATGTTTTCTCATACGTAACACAAGAGAGCACAACATTAGACTTCTTTGGTATACCCTTACCATCATTATCTATTGCAATCTGGGTTGTTGTACCTTTAGTTATACTTTATCTTGCAAGTGTATTTCATATGTCATTTTACAGTATGCTTAGTGGCTTAAAAGCTCGTAAGTATGAAAAAGACTATGATAAGGTACTTGATTTAATTGTAGATGCTTACTTAGGTAAAAAAGATAGAAACCATACTTTTAAAACACCTCCGTACTCTTTACTTGGAAGACTTTTAGATAATTCTACAATTTTTCCTAATGGAGAGATTAATTTTCAATTCGATAGTGATAAAACTCAAAAAATGAGTGCTGTTTTAAAAGTGATTAATGATATTAAAGCAGGTGAAGTAGCAGACTTAAAACCTTATGGTTTAGATGCTCAAAACCAACTTGTAATTCAAAATAAACGTAACAAATATAAAAAAGGTGCAATTAAAGCAGAAGATATTCTTTCAAATTCGAAAAAATATGATGCTTCTCTAGCAAAAGAGGTATATGTAGATTTTGTAAAAGATGCATCTGTAAGTGCTATAGATAAATATAAAGAGTATTTAACTCGTGAAGCTTTCGATATTATCATCTCTCGTGTAAATTCAGATGAAAATACTTTAGAGATCTCTAATGAAGCTCTTATTATTTTACTTTCAAACTTAGAACTTACAACAAAAGATTATATAGAGATTTCAAAACTTGCAGCAAAAAGTATGATTCCTGAACAACGTATTAAACTGTTTGAGACACTGAGTAATGATAAAGAAGAGGCTGTGGATGCTTACCTTTACACTCTTTATGATTTAGAGATGTTAGAGCCTGCAAATGCACTTCTTGATATTTCTCAACCAGAAGAACATCAAAACTTTAAAGCATACCGTGCTCTTAAAGAGTGTGGAAAACATTTTAGTATTGATTTGTTTGTATAAATAATGATTAAAAACCTAAACTTTGACAATCCACTCTATGTACTAGCTCCTCTTGCGGGCTTTACAGATCTTCCTTTTCGTAGTGTTGTTAAAAAGTTTGGGGCTGACTTAACAGTTAGTGAGATGTTAAGCTCAAATGCACTTGCACATGGCTCTGAAAAAACACTTCACATGTTAGAAAAATCTCCTTTAGAAGATCCTTATTCTGTGCAAATTGCCGGAGCAGATACAGAGATAGTTCGTCGTGCTGTAGAGGTTCTTAATGAGCAAGAGGGTATAGATATTATAGATCTTAACTGTGGTTGCCCTGTTCCTAAAGTTGTTGGACATGGAAGTGGAAGTTCACTCCTTTTAAATCTTCCTCTTATGGGTGATATTATTAAAACCATAAAAGAGACCTCTAATAAAGAGCTTACCTCTGTAAAAATTCGTCTTGGTTTTGAAGATAAAAATCATGTAGATATTGCAAAAGTTGTGGAAGATAATGGAGCAGATTTTATTGCAGTGCATGGAAGAACAAGAGCTGGAAAGTTTAAAGCCCCTGTTGATTATGATGCAATAGCAGAGATTAAAAAAGCGGTAAATATTCCAGTTATTGCCAATGGTGACATAGATTCTTATGAAAAAGCTAAATGGGTGCTAGAGCATACTAATGCCGATGGTGTTATGATAGGTCGTGGTGCTGTTGGTGCTCCTTGGATATTTCATCAACTGCGTTCTGGTGAAGAGCATGTCGATATGTCTCTAAAACATACGATAATAATGGAACATTATGATAAAATGATAGAGTTTTATGGTTCCCATGGTGTTGCGATGTTTAGAAAACATACACATACATACACTAAAGGGTATAGGGGTGCTTCTGTGCTAAGAAACAAAGTAAATACTATTACAGATATACAAGAGTATAGAGATGTAATAGATGACTTTTTTAAAAATGGGGAGATGACTCTGTAATGTTAGAGATATCAAAAGGGATTAAAAACCTTGAAAAAGATGATATAGCAGATAATTTACTTCATTATGATTACAATACAAAACACCTTCTTTCTCTTATAAAAAAAGGTATAGAGCTTGACGATCCGTCTTATTTAAGCTCTTATCGATCTTTTGAGGGTGAAGTTTTTGAAAACTTCATCTATGAAAAACTTCTACGCTATGCTGAAGAAAATGATTATATCTCAAAGTTTATACTTAAAGGTTTTCATCAAAATAAACATAAGGCTTATGCAAATACACTCTCTATAAGTGAAAAAGAGCAAATTGTTTATAGAACAAAATCTCGTGAAATCAGTGAATTTGATGCGATGTTTGTGACAAAAAACAATGAACTTTATTTTGTTGAGATGACACTTGTAAAAAATGTGCTTAAACTTCGTCGCCGTTTACGTAAGAAAAAAGCTCTTTTAGAGATAATCTTTCCAAACTACGAGATAAAAGCACTTATAATCCTTAACGAGGGTGCTACAGGGACAAAACAGTTCCCAGACTATTGTAAGGTATGGTTTACAAAAGAGTTCTCTGCTAGCGAGGTCTTAGAGTATATTACTGAGCTTAAAGAGAATAAAAAAGCTTTAGTAGCCAAAGAGAAAAAATGGTCTTCTAAAATGATAGAAGCACATACGTTAAAACTCCATCCATTTAGATACTACAACACAATGAGTTGGATTACTAAAACAATTCGTTCTCATAAAAAACATATTATAGATATGAGTTTTTTAATGAACTATAAAATTCAACGTTATCATGACTTGTACAATAAATTTTATGTAGGGTATTTAACGATTGAAAGTGCTAAAGAACTTCTAGGTCTTACTGAAGAGTATGCACCTGAACAAAGAGTTGTAGTAGCCTTAGAGAAAAAACACTCAGATGAGATTATACTTACTTACTACATTCAAAGAACACGTAAAAATCTTTACTTATACTCTTTTGATGATGATGGAAAAATGAGTAAAGAGAAAAAAGATCCTTATGGAATCACTGTAACAGAAGTATTTCATATCAACAAACTAATGAATGAAAAATATGAATTGAATATATCTAATATAAATATGATAAAAAAATTGCTTAAAGAGCGCTACTTAAGAGATCACTCTTAAGCATCATTATAAGATATAGCACCAGCTCTTTCTTTGTAGGCTTGTAAAGCCTCTTGCGAACTTGTAAAGCTTGTATGTTGTGTTGGCTGAACCTTTTCTTCTACTTGTAAAAACTCATCTAATTCTTGGTGTCTACTTTTTAAAATTGATTCAAAATCCTCTTGTGTTGAGGGTTTGTTTTCTGAAAATTTATCAAGAAGTATATTACTTTTTCCAAGTAGTACTAAGTAGGCTTGTTCTCCAAAATCAAGCATCACCACACTTGTTGAGTCATTAATAGATTTTTGAAATCTAATAGAGATTGGATTTATGTTATTTGGTAGCTCTTGTTGTGCCTGTTGTTTTACTTGAGGCTTTGGTACTTGTGTGGAAGAGTTTGTATTTTCTTGAAATAACCAAGGAGTTCCCTCCTTAGGTTTTAAACCATTTGCAATCATTCTTTTTCTTAGTCCAAACAGGATGAAGAGCCCAATAATAAGGATGCTAACAACAATGTAGTAACTTGTACTCATATCGTTGCCTTTTTTAGTTGGTAGTCCTGAAAAAGAGTTACTTGTACTTGCTTTATGTTTTGTTGTCTTATTGTGTCTTATAAGGTTTTTATCGACAAATCGAAGTCTTAAACCATAACCATCGGCAGTTTTAGAAGCAACAAGTTTTGTTCCTTCTCCGACATTTGCAACTATATGTGTTTGGTTTTTGAGAGGGGTAAGTGTAATAGAGTGTAAAAATTTAGAAGCGACTTTTTTTACCTTTGAAGATTCTATGGTAGCACCCTCAAGTTTAATGATAATTTTTGATTTAGAGATACTTTGTTTTATAACACCCTCATAAGGTGTGTCAAAAGTTATCATAACATCAGCACGGTCTGTTCTATCGTAAATATTATAACTTAATATTTTAGAAGCCTGAAGAAGAGAAAGGGGTAGAAGAAATAGTAGAAGAAGTTTACTCATAGTCTCTCTTTAGATAAATGGTATAATACAGCCGAAGAATCAAGTACTTCATTTATACGAATGGCAAGGTTTTTTTCATAAACCATAACTTCGCCTTTTCCTAATATACGTCCATTAACATAAGACTCTACAGATTCACCTGCTGGTTTTTTTAAGTCAATAATAGAACCTTTTTCAAGTTGTAAAATATCGGCAACTGTTAGCTCTGTTTCCCCTAAATCGGAGATAAATTCCACTTCCATATCTAGTATGCCTGAGTAGTCCATCCATGAAAGTTCTTTTTCAGGGTCAAACTCTTTTTCAGAATCCGAAAAATTTTTATAATTATGGGTCTTAACCATGTAATTCCTTAATTGCTATCATAAGTTCGTCATCTTCGACTTTTATAACTCTTGCTTGATCAAATTCATAATCAAATGAACCAATTTTTTCAAAATGTGGAGTATTTATAGTGTAAGGATTTTTATTTTCCTCTTCTGCAATCACTTTAGCACTTCCTATAATTAAGTTTGCTGTTTCAAGTGTCATATCAATAAGAGTTTCCTCATCACTTTTCTCTTCTTCAAGAAAAAGTTTTGAAACTCTTTGCATAAAATTTTCATCTGATGCTATATATACTCTATATCTGCTATCTTTGTCTGTATCTATATCTATGTAAGCAATAAGTGTTCTCTTCTTTGATATACCATCTTTAATTTCGTGTGGAACACGAATTTGATGAATACAAAAGTTCTTAGAAGCTTCTTCAATTGTTGTAATCATTCTCTTCCCTCGATATAATTACTAAGATTATACTTTAACGAAACACAAAGCAAAATTAAATGCTATAATTCGCAAAAAGTTCGATAGGTATTTATGCTTGAGTTGATTCTTCTTGGTTGTAGTGTTGGTCTTTTGTCCGGTTTTTTTGGCATTGGTGGGGGTACTATTTTAGTGCCTCTGCTTCTTATGTTAGGATATGAAACAAAAGTAGCTATAGGAATCTCTGTTGTGCAGATGGTATTTAGTTCCATCTATGGAAGTTATCTCAACAACAAAAAAGGTACTCTCGATGTGGGGATGGTACTCTACATAGGTCTTGGTGGATTTATGGGGGCGATGTTAAGTGGTTATATTGCTTCTTTTTTAAGTGATAGAACTTTAGAACTTATCTTTTTGGCATTTGCAACTTTTGCATTGCTTCGTCTCTTTTTTCATACACATGAACATAAGAGTCAAAAAGAGGTTCATACCTTTGTTTTACTTTTTATAGGTTTGTGTTTAGGGGCACTTAGTATGACCATAGGTGTGGGTGGAAGTATCTTACTTGTCCCTATCTTAGTTGGTTTTTTACATGTACCTTTGAAAAAAGCTATCTCAGCTGGGCTGTTTTTTGTTGTGTTTTCCTCTATAAGTGGTTTAATCTCCCATGCATTAGAGGGACATATAGAGTATGAAAGTGGTATTGTCATTGGGCTTGCCTCATTGTTTGGTGTTTACCTAGGGGTACACCTTAAAGACAAAGTAAATAGTGTTTTACAAAAAAGATTATTAGTTGTGTTTTATCTTTTAGTGGTACTATACTTAATAAAAAGAATATTTATAAATTAGGAAGCAATTTGAAGAAAAAAGATGTCATAAAAATAACAGGTGCAAGAGAAAATAACTTAAAAAATATTAATTTAACACTTCCAAAAAATGAGCTTATCGTAATGACAGGGCTTAGTGGAAGTGGAAAATCAACTCTCGCGTTTGATACACTTTATGCAGAGGGACAACGCCGTTATATGGAGTCTCTTTCTAGTTATGCAAGACAATTTTTAGACCGTGTAGGTAAGCCAGATGTAGACAAGATTGAGGGGCTTACTCCTGCGATTGCAATTGATCAAAAAACTACAAGTAAAAACCCACGCTCAACTGTTGGAACAATTACCGAGATATATGATTACTTTAGACTTCTTTATGCTCGTGTGGGTATTCAGCACTGTCATAAATGTGGCAAGGTTATCTCACAAATGTCAGCTTCAGATATTATTGGTGAAGTCGCAAAACTTCCAGAAGGTGCAAAGCTTGTTTTGATGGCTCCACTTGTTCGTGAGAATAAGGGTGCCTATGCAGACCTTATAGAATCACTTGTGCATAAGGGTTATGTACGTGCAATGATAGATGGTGTGATGGTTCGTCTTGATGAAGAGATAGAACTCTCTAA
>Ga0256828_1001362_pt1 | contig 15257 bp, 8 predicted proteins | sample CV88metaG_FD_185993 | JGI IMG/M metagenome (GOLD analysis project Ga0256828, IMG submission 185993) | Hydrothermal vent microbial communities from East Pacific Rise, Pacific Ocean - CV88 | ecosystem: Environmental > Aquatic > Marine > Hydrothermal vents | place: Pacific Ocean: East Pacific Rise...
TAAACGGTATGGATGATAGAGCAGGAAACAAAATCGTAAATGCGTTTGTTCCACTATCTGAAATGTTTGGTTATTCAACAGACCTTAGATCTATGACACAAGGTCGTGCTACATACTCTATGGAATTTGATCACTACGAAGAAGTTCCACAAAATGTTGCAAAAGAGATCATAGAAAAGAGAAACAGCTAATATCTCTTAATTTTTATCTTTCCATTCCCATCATTTTTGTTGGGAGTGGATTTTAACTTCTATACTTACTACACAATATCTAAAAACTTTTTATTTATCTTCAATTTTGCTATAATAGTATTTACTATTTTATAAATAAGGATATATTTATGCCATTACTAGATAGCTTTATGGTTGATCATACAAAAATGACTGCTCCTGCAGTAAGAGTTGCAAAAACTATGACTACTCCAAGTGGTGATACTATCACTGTATTTGATTTGAGATTTTGTAAACCAAATAAAGAAAAGATGAGTGCTAAGGGGATACATACACTAGAACATCTTTTTGCTGGTTTTATGCGAGAACATTTAAATTCTAAAAAAGTAGAGATTATTGATATATCACCTATGGGTTGTAGAACAGGTTTTTATATGTCACTCTTGGGAAATCCAAGTGAGTCAAAAGTAGCAAAGGCATGGACAAAATCTATGAAAGATATATTGAAAGTTAAAAGTAAAAAAGATATACCTGAGCTTAATATATATCAATGTGGAACTTATAAGATGCACTCACTAAAAGATGCTAAACAGATAGCTTCAAATGTACTATCAAAAGGGATAGGAGTGATGGATAACCAAGAGTTAAAATTAAGCAAAAAGCTACTTAAAGGACTATAATGCTTATATGGATACCGGTAGATAGTGATAAAGATCAAGAAGCACAAATCGTTCCTCAATTAGAGGCAAAAAAGTGGGCTTTAGTTAATTTTGATGAAGGTGAAGTAAAAAATATAAAATTTTATAATTCTATCAATGAATTAGATGGTGAATGGGTTGATTTTGTGATATTTGCCAATAAGTTTGAAAACTATCTTGATTTTATGAATGAAGGTTTGATGTGCTTGGTTGTTAGAGAAGAGAAAACTATCGAAGAGATTATAACAGCATTTAAATTTAAAGAGTTAGATGAGATAGGACTGTAGCTTAGAACTAGAGGCTAAGAGTATGGAGCTTATTGTAGGTTTGGGTATTTTCAAATAAAAATTTGAAATTGGTGTCTTTAGAGCCAAACAGATCATAATCGTTGATTATGATATTTTGTATATGGAGATAAGTGTGGCTAATAACCAAAATGGATATGATATAAAGAAAAGAGATCAAAAATGCATAGTTGAGTGTAGTGATGGTACTTTGACTCTATACTCTAAAGAATTTGATGAACCTTATCACTCTACCAAAGATGGTGCTTTAAATGAGAGTTTACAAAAACATGTCATACCGGCTTTTAAGTATCAGCAAGATATATCAGATTTGACTATTTTGGATATTTGTTATGGTTTGGGTTATAATACACTTTCAACTATCTATTATATTCAAAAGTATAATTTACCTACAAAGGTACATATCATATCTCCAGAATTTGATAGAGAGTTGGTAGAATCTCTAAAGGACTTTGATTATCCTGATGAGTTTTCTAGCTTAAGTTATATTATTGATTCTATAAGTAAAAATTTTTACTATGAGGATGAAAATATCAAAATAGAGGTTCTTTTAGGGGATGCAAGAGAATCTTTACCTCAGTTACAAACAAAGTTTGACATTATTTATCAAGATGCTTTTAGTCCTAAAGTCAATCCTCTTCTTTGGACAAAAGAGTATTTTGAAACTATCAAATCTCTTTGTAAAACGAATGTTATACTTACAACGTATTCTACTGCTGCAGCTACAAGGATGGGATTATATGAAAATGGTTTTGAGTTACACTACTATCAAACATCCCAAACAAGACGCTCACTTATAGCATCACTTAATTGTATAGATGAATTAGAATGGATAGATATGAAGCTAAAAATTCAAAGAAATCCAGATGCTAAAAGTTTGTATGATTTAGATTACAGATAGCTTTGACAAAAAAGTGATATTTTTTGATTTTTTTTTGACTTTTATATGGTATAATCATTAAGGTAAGGTGTTTTGTAAATAAAATTGTGTATTAATTGATCTGTTGGTTAATACAAGTTTCATGAGTAAAAAGGACGATTAATGAGATATACCAAAGGGGATGTCGGGTATATAAATATATTTGTTAAAATATTTTTGTTGATAACATTTGTATTTATAGGTGTAGGTGTTGCAGGTGATGGAGATATGCAACCTGTTAGTTTTGAAGATAGCAGAGATCCTTTAGCTTCTAATGGAGAGGTCAGTTATCTGGTTGTTGTTAAAAATAACAGAGGTGAGAGTGCTGAGAATGTTGAAGTTAATTTAACTGTTCCTGAAGGTTTTTCATTTTTGAGTGTAAACAATGATGCTTGTAAGTATAATGGAGATAATCCAAGTGACAGCAATGATAGTGATTTGTTGCAGTGTAGTTTTGATAGTTTTGCTGCAAGTGAGTCTGTAGAGTTAAACATAACATTAAAAGCACCAGTTATTGATAAAGCTACTGTTTTTGAACTTCAAGTAGCTAGTTCTTGTGATAGAGATGTCAATACAGATAATGATGTTGAAAAAGTTAAGACTACTGTTGTTAAGGGAGCTGATTTAAAGCTTAGTAAAGTAGGTATACCAAAACCGGCTATCTCTAGTGGTATTATAACCTATGAGATGAATGTAACAAATAGTGGTCCACATAGTGCTACAGGATTGGTTTTATCTGATCAGTTACCTGAAGTATTTAGTTTTTATGCTGATGATGCTGTTGTTCCTACAGAAGATGATGCAAAATGGGTTTGTGTATCAGATGATGGTCATAATGTAATTTGTAAAGGTGAGGATATTGATGTTGATGTAACTAGTAGTTTTCATTTCAGAGTTAAAATTACAGGTGAAGAGACAGGAGATATTACAAATGCTGCTACTGTTATATCTGATGTTATGGAAGTAAACACTTCTGACAATACAGATACAGATACTATCAATGTATTACCTGGTACAGATATTGGTGTGGTTAAAAAAGTTTTAACTATGCCTGTGATTGAAGATGAAAGTGTGACTTTTGAAATCAATGTAACAAATCTTGGACAGCATCCTGCTGAAGATGTATTGATGGAAGATATACTGCAAGATGGGTATAAGGTTGATGCTAGTGATATAGAAGCTGATGGTTGGAGTTGTAGTGTTTCAAATGATAATAATGTAAGTTGTAAAAAAACAGATACTCTTGAATCTAAAGAGAGTAATATTATCAAGATTACAGCAACTGCACCAGAGATAGATGAAGAACAGGCTCGTATTGATAAAAATGTAGTATATGTATCAACATCTACAGATGATCCTATTGTAGAAAATGATAAATATGAGGTATCTTATATCATTTGGGCAGATCAGGCTGATTTGGAGTTGCATAAAAGTAAGTCTCCTACACCATTGGCTGTTGGTGATATAGCTACATCTACTATAAGTGTTCACAATAATGGGCCAAGAGAAGCAAGTCCGGTTCAGGTTGTGGATGTTCTAGATAGTAGTGAAGAGTATGATGGATTTGAAGGTGATGGGTGGAGTTGTAGTGAAGAGGATGGTAATGTAACTTGTGACTATGATACTGCTTTGGCTATGCAAGAAGATGCAAATCCTTTATATATCAAAACAAAAATTATAGCAGATGATGACAATATAAGTAATCGTGCATGTACAGGAGGTTCTGGTGGAAGTAAAGAACCAGACAATAAAGATACATATACTCCAAATGATTGTGCTGCAGCATGGATATCTGGTACAGGAGAAGACTATAGAGGTGTAGCTGATATAAGAGTATTGAAAGATACTACAGATAGTGTTATAGATAGTACAGAAGATAGTTTTGATTATTTGATAAATATTAAAAATATAGAAGGTAATTTATCTAAAAACATAGTCTTTAATGATATTGTACCTCAATATGTTGATGCTTTTGGAAGTAGACCTGCTACTGGTTTAAGTTTGAGTTCCAATGAGATAAATGTAGAAGAAAACTGTACAATTAATCATGGTGAAATTGTTTGTAATATAGGTGATTTAGATAAAGATGAAGAGGTTAATATCACTATTACAGTTACAAGACCAATGAGAGATGGAACATTAACGAATACAGCAAAAGCCTATTCAAAAGAGATTGGAGATATAAATCGTAGCAATAATGAAGATAGTGCTGTTGTAACAGTTGAAAATGTTGCAGATATAGAGTTGTTAAGCAAATCAGTAACTCCTACTGAAGTTTTGGCAGGAACAGAAGCAACATATACTATATTGATAAGAAACAATGGTCCTTCTATAGCAAAAGATGTTAATGTCTCTGATATATTTAGTGGAGAAGAGTTTACATTTATATCTGCGACTCCTACTGTAGGAGAGTGTAACGCTTTTGATGAAACAAATCAAGAGTTAAAGTGTAGTTTAGGTGATTTTGATAGTAAACAAGTTGAATCTATAAGTATCAAAATAAGACCTACTCATTTGGTGCCATCTCCAGATAATTGGGAGATTAACAATACAGCTACTGTAACTATGTCAACACCTGATAGTAATGTAAGTAACAATAGTAAAGATGTAGTTTTACCAGTAAAAGAGGGACAAGTAGATTTATCTATAGAGATTGATGAATCAGCATTGTTTAGTGAACCAGTACCTTTTGATCCTGATAATTCTGACAATAATTTTATAGTATATAGAGTGCAGGTTGATAATTATGGGCCATCTTATGCTACAGATGTTAATTTCAGTACGATAGTTAACAGTGTGAGTCCAGATCATGAACAAAATCTTACTTTTAAATATATGACTTTAAATGCTGATGGTAGTAGTGATGGGATAGATCATAACTGTACCAATGAAGGTACAACTTTTGCACCTTCTGATACTGCTCCAACTATACAGTGTTCTCTTGGCGACTTGGAGTCTGGAAATGGTTATATTGGGTATTTGGTATTTAAAATAGAAAATGCTCCTCATTATGTATCTGGTGATGTATATCATATAGATGGTAATGTGACTTCTAGAGAGGTAGAAACATTATATGGCAATAATGAAGAAGATGAAAAAACAACAGTAAGAGTTATAACAGATCCATCGATTGTTAAAAAAGTTTCAAAAAGTATTGTTGAGGTAGGTGAAGAGTTTAGTTATACTTTATATATCAAAAATTATGGACCAGGTTACAGTCCTTCTACAAATGTAAGAGACAATCTACCTGATGGTATGGTGTTGGTATCAACTCCTGTGACAACACAAGGTAGCTGTAGTGGAGAGGCTGGTGATACAAGCTTTAGTTGTAATGTAGATGAGGGTGATGGTACTCTTCATAGTAAGTATGAAAGTGATAGTGAAAATGATGAAGCAAATATTACTGTAACAGTTAAATTTATAGAATATCCTTATAGTGGAGAGAGTAATACAACTGTAACAAACAGAGCATTTGTAACTACAATAGCACCTGATAAAAATGAGTCTAACAATGAAGATAGTGTAGATGTGATTTTGCTTAAACCTGCACATATAGGTGATAAAGTTTGGATAGATAGAGATGCTGATGGTCTGCAAACTAGTGAAGATGATGGTGCATATAAAATATCTGGTATGGAAGTGTATCTGATTTTGGATAGTAGTGATACAATAGTTCAAAAGACAGTAACTGATAGTAATGGAGAGTATGGATTTGATATTAATCATTCTGATGATTATAGGATAGAGTTTAACTTAACTAATTTTTCACAGCTTCATATATCTCCTCAAAATCAGGGTGATGATATATTTAAAGATAGTGATATAAATGCATCAGCATCTACTGCAACTTTCCATGTAGGTTATGGAGACAATAACCTATCAATAGATGCAGGTTTTTATACACTTGTAGATATAGGGGATAGAGTTTGGTTAGATGAAAATGGTAATGGAGTCCAAGATCCATCTGAAGCAAATGTTTCTGATATAAATGTATCTTTGTATGATGATGATGGTACATATCTTGAGAGTAAACTAACAGATGAAAATGGTACTTATAAATTTACAGGATATATACCTGGTAGATACTATGTGGTATTTGAGAAAAACTCTTTGCCTGCAGATCATGTATTTACGGAACATGTTTCAGTACCATATGATAAAAATTCTGATGCAGATAGAATAACTGGTAAAACTTTTGTTAAATTAGTAAAAGCTAAGTATGTAAATAAACACTATTTTTATAAACATTTTGATGCAGGTATTTATGAACCTGTTAGTATAGGTGATATTGTCTGGAAAGATATAGACGGAGATGGTATCCAAGATAGTGATGAAGATGGATTAAAAGATATTAATATAACTTTGATGGATGCAGGGTGTCAAAATATTATAGAGAGTGACCAAAATGGTAGTGATGATTTTAGTAGTTCTGTTTTAAGTGATGAAAATGGAGCTTATCTATTTGATAATCTTAAACCAGATACATACTGTTTGCATTTTGAATCTATAGGAGATTATGTAATCACTCTTCAAGATCAAGGAGATAGTGATAGTAATGATTCTGATGCCAATGGATTTAATACATCTGAAGGGAATACAACAGATTATGTATTGAGTTCAGGAGAAGATAACATCAGTGCTGATGTTGGTTTCTATCTACAGATACATTTGGGAGATAGAGTTTGGGATGATAAAGATTATGATGGTATCCAAGATAGTGATGAGAAAAATATATCAGGTGTTAAAGTATACCTAATCGTAGATGGTGTTTTACAAGATGGTACTAATGGTACTGATGAAGTTTATGAAGAGACAAATGAGAGTGGAGAGTATCTGTTTGATGAACTTCCTCCTGGTCATACATATAGTGTAAGATATACAAACTTGCCAGATAAGTACAGATTTACGCGAAGAGATAAAGGTGATGATGATAATCTTGACAGTGATGCAAATGAGACTGGATATTCATCTGAAGTAACACCAAAAACTACATCTGAAGATGAAAACTTGTCATTTGATGCTGGTATATATAAACCAGTTGTGATAGGTGATAAGGTTTGGGAAGATATGAATGCCAATGGTATTCAAGATAGTGATGAGCCTGGTTTGGGAGGTGTAGTTGTAACACTTGTTATAGACAATGTTGTGCAAAATGATATAAATGTAACTTCTGAAGATGATGGTAGTTATATCTTTGATGAAAGTTTTGATTTGAAGCCAAATCATAAATATAGCGTAGTATTTGAAAAGCCTGATGATAGTTATGAATTTACAAAAACAAATATAGGTGATGATACAAAAGATAGTGATGCCAACAGTGATGGTAGTGTTAGTAGCTCAACACCAGTTATGTATTCAGGAGACATAAATATAACATTTGATGCAGGATTATATCAACCAGCAAAACTTGGAGATAGAATCTGGCTTGATAGAAATGGTAATGGTATCCAAGATAGTGATGAGGATGATTTGAGTGGAGTTGATGTCAATATCACACTTAAAAAAGCCAATGGAGATACAGTAGCGACTCAAACAGTTTCTAATGGAGAGTATGTATTTGAAGATTTGGTACCAGATGAGTACTATATAGAAGTATCTCTTCCAGCAGGATACAAACTTACATATCAGGATATAGATGATGATAGTTTGGATTCTGATATAAATCAAAACAGTTTTGAGAGTAATCATATAGTTTTAACATCTGGGGAAGACAATAAAACATTGGATATAGGTGTATATCAACCAGCAAAACTTGGAGATAGAATCTGGCTTGATAAAAATGCAAATGGTATCCAAGATAGTGATGAAGAGAACTTAAGTGGAGTAGAAGTAGTTGTAGAGTTGCACTTAGAGGGTAATGATACAGCTATAGATACACAGACTATAGATGATGGAAGCTATCTGTTTGAAGATATAGTACCGGCTAAATATTATCTGAAGTTTACTCTACCAGATGGTTATGTAGTCTCTACTAAAGATGCAGATAATTCTGATGATACAAATGATTCTGATATAAATAGCTCTACTTTATTGAGTGATATAGTAGTATTAAATTCTGGTCAGATAAACAAAACATTGGATATGGGATTGTTCCAACCGGCAAAACTTGGAGATAGAATTTGGTTGGATAAAAATGCAAATGGTATTCAAGACAGTGATGAATCAAACTTTACAGATGGTAATGTAACAGTTTATATCGAGGATGAAAATGGTAATGCCATAGTTGATGTTAATGGTAATGATGTAAATCCTGTAGAGACTGATAGTGGTGTATTTGTATTTGAAAATTTAAAGCCAGGAAGTTATCATCTAAGATATGAATTCCCTCAAGATGTACAAGTATCGCCACTTCATAAAGGTAGTGATAGATTAGTTGACAGTGATGTTTATAAAGATACCAATAAAACAGATGATATAGTACTAACTTCTGGACAGACAGATACAAGTGTTGATGTGGGACTTTATACATATGCTAGTATAGGTGACTATGTTTGGATTGATGATAATGGTAATGGTATTCAAGACGACAGTAAAATATTGGATGTAAATGTAACTGTAGAGTTGTATAAGTCTGATGATACTTTAGTTGATACAAAACAGGTAGTAGAAGGTAGTGATGGAAGTTATCTGTTTGATGGTATAGATCCTGATGAATACTATGTAGTATTTAAACTTCCAACAGACTCAAAATATCGCTTTACATCTATGGATAGTACAGATGATACTTTAGATTCTGATGTTAATTTGACAACATCTAAAACTTCTGTAGAATCTATCGAGTCAGGAGAACATAATGATACTATAGATGCAGGGATATATATACCAGTAAGTATAGGAGATAGAGTTTGGTTGGATGCAAATGCTGATGGTATTCAAGATGCTAATGACTCAAATATAAGTGATATAAATGTAACACTTTATGATAAAGATGATCAAATAGTATCTCAAGTAACTACTGATGAAAATGGTACTTATCTGTTTGATGGATTGGTTCCAGGAGAGTATTATATAAAAGTAGCATTAGTAGATAATGCAGATAATAGATATGTAGTAACTGATAAGTTATCAGTACAGTCTGATGCAAATAACTCAGACATCAATGAGAGTGGATATAGTGAGCATATAACTCTTTCATCTGCTCAATACACAAGAGATTTGGATGCAGGTTTATATATACCAGTAAGTATCGGAGACTATGTATGGGATGATGCAAATGGTAATGGTATCCAAGATAGTGATGAAGATGGTATAGAAGGTTTAGAGGTAGTCTTGTATAGAGTTGAAGACAATGGCTCTTCTACAAAGATAAATACACAAGAGACAAACGCTACAGGTGCTTATCTGTTTGAAGGGTTAAAACCTGATAGTTACTATGTAACAGTACAAAAGCCTCAGCATTATAGTATGACAAGTAAAGATGTAGGTAGTGATGATTCTATAGATTCTGACTTTAATACTTCAACACTTCAAAGTGATACTGTTGTGTTGGTATCCCCTGAAGATAACTTGTCTATAGATGCAGGATTCTATAAATTAGCAAACATTACAGGAGAAGTTACAGAAGATACAGACAATGATGATGCAGGAGATACTGCATTGGGTGGTGTTACTATAGAACTTAGAGATGCAGATGGAAATGTAGTAGAGACAAACATCACAGATAGTGATGGTAAGTTCGAGTTTTTGGATGTTGAACCAGGTAGATATACTATAGTAGAAATCCAACCAAGTGGAATGGTAAGTATCTCTGAAAATGAAGGTGGTAATGACAATGATGCAGGTAATGACAGTTTGGATAATCAAATATCAGTTGTAGTAGAGATAGCAGAAAATGATACAGGTAATGATTTTGTTGAAGAGAAAGGTATAGCTATAGGAGATCGTATCTGGTTTGATGAAAATGGTGATGGTATCCAAGATGATAGTGAGACCAATACATCTATGTTGCAAAATATAGAGTTAAATCTATACAAAGATGGTGTGTATATAGCTACAACATATACAGATGAAGATGGAATGTATATCTTTGATAACTATTATGATGGTAACTACATTATAGAGGTTAATCTAAGTACACTGCCTGAACATTATGGTGTAACAAAACAAGATCAAACAGATGATGATAATGACTCTGATTTTGAAGCTACAACATATACAAATATAGATCATGAAAGTGTGATGAGTGAGTATTTTGTACTGTTGCCTGATGATCACAATATGAGTTTTGATATGGGTATATATCGTCTTGGTAGCGTTTTGGGACAAGTACTTGTAGATATGGATGGAGACAATGAAGTTGGTGGTGCCAATGATGATGTCTTAGAAGGTGTTCAGATAGATCTTGTAGATAGTGAAGGAAATGTAGTTGCTACAACATATACTGATGAAAATGGTAACTATAAATTTGAGGATGTTCCACAAGGAGATTATAGTATCATAGAGCATCAACCAGTTGGTTATCTTGATATTAACTCTACAGGAGGAGATAGTGTTAGTGATGATGCAAATACTATCTATATACATGTTGGTGCAGGTGAAGATGATACAAACAATAACTTTAATGATAAGCTAGGAAGTAAGATCGGTAATTATGTATGGAATGATACAGATGAACTAAATGGTGCCAATGGTATCCAAGATAGTGATGAAAATGGTACCAATGGAGTTAAAGTTTGTTTAGAAGATAGTGAAGGTAACCCTATAGTTGTCAGTGAAGATAATGATACACAAAGATGTACAGAGACAAATGCTACTGGATACTATAACTTTATAGGACTTGTTCCTGGTGACTATGTAGTAGTGTTTACTATACCTAATGGAACAGATTTGACCCCTGAACCAAGAGCTGGTAACTATAAAGAAGACAGTAACCCTATAGAGACAGAATGGCAAGATGGTCACCTTGTAGCAAAAGCTGAAGTTTCACTTGATATTGGAGAAAAAGATGAGACTATAGATATGGGATTGGTGTATCTTGGAACAGCTAGTATAGGGGATTATGTATGGATTGACAGTAACCAAAACGGTATTCAGGATGATGGAGAAAAAGGTTTGGATGGAGTACATCTGATTCTTTATGATGCAAAAGGTAAAAAACTTGAAGAGTATGTTACTCATAGTGGTGGATATTATAGATTTGAACACTTATATAAAGGTAAATATACTATCAAAGTAATACCTCCTAAAGATTGGCTCTTTACAACAAAAGATTCTAAAGAGAGTGATAATGCAGACTCTGATGTTAATCCGTCTACTGGAAAAATAATAGAGATTGAGTTAAAAGAAGGTGAGTATCAAAAAGTTTGGGATGTAGGTTTGTATTGTCCTTGTCAAGGCAAGATCAATAAAAGTGACAGTGGTAGCAGTATGAATATCTTGGGAGCACTTTTGTTAATGCTTTTGAGTATCTTTATTGCCAATAGACCATACCATAGAAAGGAGGTATAAGATGTATAAATATATCATACAAAGCATACTTTTAAGTAGTATGCTATATGCTGGAGGTAAAAATCTTATACCTGCAACACAACCTGTTATCCCTGTAAGTGTGATAGAACCAAATCCACTTTATGTTGGGGTTGGTTTTTTATGGAGTGGTATGCAAAGAGATTGTGAATGTATAGGAGGAAAAGCAGCTGAAGATACATATGGTGTTATGTTAAGAGCAGGTTATGACTTTAATCCATATATAGGTGCAGAGATTAGAGGATTATACAGTAGTATCAAAAAAGATATAGCAACTACATCTCATTATGGTATATTTCTTAAGCCAATGTATCCAGTAACAGAAAGTCTAAATATATATGGATTATTAGGTTATGCACATACAAAAATTGATTGTGTAGTAAGTAAAATGAGTTATAAAAACGATGGTTTTAGTTGGGGAGTTGGTTTAGAGTATGATTTTTCAAATGATGACCAACAAAAACAAGGTATTTATGATAGAGAATTTGATGGATATGCAGATCAAGAGTATGGATGGGGAGCATGGTTTGATTATCAAAATCTTTTACATAACTCAGGGACAAATAATATAAAATCCAACATAGTAACTGTTGGTATAACTTATGATTTTTAACTGTGGATATGTACGCATATCCATAAAGTATCAAAATCTGTCTGTATAACTTTGTGTTTGGTTTTAGCAGGGATAAAGAGTGTATCGCCTTCTTTGAGTGATACCTCTTTATCATTTATCAAGATTTTTGCACTACCTTTAAGTAGTACTACCCACTCATCTTCATCTTGAATATATATTTTGTCTTCCAGTTTATCTGAGCTTACTATGTGGTTTATCTGAACATTTTTGTGTTGTAGCAGAGTTGTAAACTCTTCTCCTGTGGATGGTACCTTATACTCATATATATTCATCAGTAACTCATCTGCATAGCATCTATATCATTCCAAGAGATGTTTTTGGCTCTGTTTTGTTTGTGTGTTAGTATATGCTCTATATATCTGGCAAATAGGTCTGTTTCTATGTTGAGTTTGTTACCTAGTTTGTATGTAGCAAAGAGAGTTTGTTCAAATGTGTGAGGTATAATAGTGAGTCTGAAGCTATCATCATATACATCATTGACTGTAAGAGAGATACCATCTATAGTGATAGAGCCTTTTGGGATGATGTATGCTAAATGTTTGCTATCTACTTTGATGATAAAGTCATAAGCATTTTCTCGTTTGGTGATAGACACTATCTCTCCTATAGTATCTACATGACCTTGTACTATATGACCTTCAAATCTATCACTCATCATCATAGCCGGTTCGATATGTACTTTGCCACTAAACTTGGAAGCTGGTACTATAGAGCGAGTCTCATCAGCAACTTCTAGGCAAAATCCATCATCTAACACTTTTATAACAGTTAAACAAACACCATTTATAGCGATAGAGTCACCTATCTTGGCTTTGTGTTTGGAGTGGATACAAAGTATGTTGTTTTGAAATGATTTGACACTGGCTACTTCTCTGATAAGTCCTGTAAACATATAAAACTCTTTTTGCTAGATTATAGCGTAAAGATTATTCATTTGTTGTGTCATATGCAAATACACAGTGTACGTTTCCAAGATCATAATTTGCTTCCATACATTCTACAGAAGCATTCTCTTCTTCGTATACACTACAAGTTGTTGATTCTTTTATAGGTTGTGCTATTAGATTTTCTACTTGTGCTTCCTCAGTATGCTTTAAAGCCTCTTGTATATAGTCTTTGCAATAGATGTCACTTTTAAGGTGTTTGTATAAAAATATATACTCTCTTTGTGCTATCTCTTTGGTTGATGCTAGTTGTTCTGTTGCAGAACCTCCTCCACCACAACCTGATAAAAGTATAGTAGCAATTAAACTGTTTGTCAATATTGATTTATTCATATTTTCCTCCATTTAAAAAGAGATATTATAAAAGTATTATCTTTAAAATTTGTTGATTTTGGATTATGTAGATATTGATAAAAAGTAATAATTGGATATAATTTCACAATTATACATTTGGAGATTTAGATTATGGATTATGATGTAGTTGTAGTTGGTGGTGGTCATGCAGGTATCGAGGCTTGTTTGGCTAGTGCTAGGATGGGTGCTAAGACACTGCTTGTTACTATACTGGTAGAGCAGATAGGGGCAAGTAGTTGTAACCCAGCTATCGGTGGACTTGCCAAGGGGCATTTGGTCAAAGAGGTAGATGCTCTTGGTGGTGAGATGGGGCTTTGTACAGATGCGACAGGTATTCAGTTTAGGATACTCAATGCTTCAAAAGGTCCAGCAGTTAGAGGAAGTAGAGCACAGATAGATATGGATGAGTATCGTATCTATATGAGAAACAAACTTCTAGAAACTCCAAACCTTGACATCAAACAAGAGTTAGCTACAGGACTTATCGTAGAAGATGATAAAGTAGTAGGTGTTACTACACAACTTGGCAATGAGTACAGAGCCAAAAAGACTATCATAACAGCAGGTACATTTCTAAATGGGCTTATCCATATAGGAGATAAGCAACAAACAGCAGGAAGACAAGGTGAATTTGCCTCAGTTGAGCTAGCTCAGTATCTAAGAGATTTGGGATTTGATATAGGTAGACTCAAAACTGGAACTTGTGCTAGGATAGATGCTAGCAGTGTAGATACCAGTGTGATGGAAGTACAAGATGGAGATACTCCACCACCACCTTTTTCTTTCCGTACAGACAAAAAAAGTTTCAATCCCAAACAGTTACCTTGTTATGTAACATATACCAATGAAACTACACACAACATTATAGAGTCCAATTTTTACAGAGCTCCACTTTTCTCAGGTCAGATAGATGGTGTAGGTCCAAGATACTGTCCTAGTATCGAAGATAAGATAAACCGTTTTAGAGACAGAGACAGACATCAAGTATTTGTAGAGCCTCAAACTCTTGATGAGACTGAGTATTATATCAATGGTATGAGTACATCTTTGCCTATAGATGTGCAGTTAGATATGATCCGTTCTGTTAAAGGGATGGAGGATGCCAAGATAGTAAGGTATGGTTATGCTATAGAGTATGACTACATAAATCCAACAGAGCTGAAACATACACTAGAGACCAAAAAACTGCCAAACTTGTATATGGCAGGGCAGGTTAATGGAACTACAGGTTATGAAGAGGCAGCAGCCCAAGGGATGATTGCAGGGATCAATGCAGTGTATGCCATCCAAGGTAAAGAGCCGTTTATCTTGGGTAGAGATGAAGCATATATCGGTGTGCTTATAGATGATCTAGTAACCAAAGGGACAAAAGAGCCTTATCGTATGTTTACTAGTCGTGCAGAGTACAGACTACTTCTTCGTGAAGACAATGCCGATATAAGATTGCTAGAAAAAGCCAAAGAGTTAGGTATGCTAGATAGTGAATATATAGCAAAAACAGAAGCTAAAAAAGCTGATATAGATGAAGCTATAGAGTATCTGACATCTAACTATGCTACACCTACCAAAGAGTTTTTAGCCAAGCTAGAGTCTATCGGTGCAGTTAAAATCAACGATAGAACTTGTATGATAGATGTGATAGGTAGAGGAGATTTTGACAGAGCCAAGCTTATATCTTTGATCCCTGAGTTTGATAAGTATAGCGATGAGGTTATAGAGCAGATTCTCATAGAGGCAAAATATAGCAGATATATCCAAAAACAAGCTC
>Ga0256828_1001363_pt1 | contig 15252 bp, 17 predicted proteins | sample CV88metaG_FD_185993 | JGI IMG/M metagenome (GOLD analysis project Ga0256828, IMG submission 185993) | Hydrothermal vent microbial communities from East Pacific Rise, Pacific Ocean - CV88 | ecosystem: Environmental > Aquatic > Marine > Hydrothermal vents | place: Pacific Ocean: East Pacific Rise...
ATCAATGAAGCATCACTGGATGTTGGTTTTAGCGATGTTTCATCATTTGAGACAAAAACAGAAGATGGACATGTCTTTTTAATGAAGAGTGCAGGTGCACAAGCAGAAGAGAACTTTGCTAAGATTGATATCTTTTGTATTTTAAGAGATGATGGAAATATTGCACTTGCTAAGATGATTATGGATAAGTCTGCTAAAAACATTTCGCAAGAACTAGCAAATATCTAACAAAGTAGAGCGTATGAAGAAGATATATCTCATAAGAGATGCAAAAGCAGAAGACTTTAGTGATGGTGTGAGTGATTTTGAGCGTGCTTTGCGTAAAAAAGGCTATAAAGAGCTAAAAACAATAGGCTCATACCTACGCTTACGGGGTATATCTCCAGATATCATTCTCTCAAGCTGTGCATTACGAGCACAGCAAACAACTACAACACTCTCAGAGGCACTCTCTTTTGATAAAGAGAGTCTCTTTTTAGAAGAGCTTTATTACCCTCCTTATGATGATATTATTAGCATTATTATGGCGCAAGACAAAGAGTATGAGTCGATGTTTCTTATCGCTCACGCACCCTATATTACAGAACTTGCAAACAGACTCAGCAGTGAGACGATTGCAAAGATTCCAGCTGCTGGAGTTGTAGCACTTGATTTTGATATCGATGAGTGGAGTGAGTTGGAGCTAAATAGCGGGAGTGTTGACTTTTTTATCTATCCAAAACAGTTTCAGTACTATATGCCAAGACAGATACGAGCACACTTAGGATAAAGCAGCTTTTTTTAAGAGCTTCTCTCTCTTAAGAGCCTTTTGGGCACTTTGCAGTAAATCTTGAGCAGAGTCTATATCACTCTGCATAGATGCAAGAGCTGTTGTTATTTTGGCAGTGATAATATCTTCATGGGTATAGTAAAGAGGATTGTTCTGTATTGTCTGTGCGATCTTTTTAAGCAGTACATTTATATACTCTTTTGTCTTTCCCTCTTCAAAAAGAATGATAAAGCTGTCACCAAAGAGTCTGGCCAATACATCACCAGGCTCTAAAAGAGCTTCTATAAGGGATACAATATGCTTTAAAAGCATATCTGCAGCATGTGCTCCATACTCCTCATTGATTGTTGCAAAAGAGTCTATATCTAAAAGAGCGATAGTAGCATCCTCTTTTGTATCGATCATACGTAGTATGGCGTGTCTGTTTGGTAGTCCCGTGAGCGTATCATGCTCTTGGGCATACTCTAGCTCTTTTTCTATCTCTTTGAGATAGCTGATATCTTGTGCGATGATGATATTTTCTATAACATTACCCTTCTTATCACTCAGTGGAATTACATCTGCATGAAAGAAGATCTCTTTGTCAAAGGAGTTTTTTGCTACAAAAATAGAACTCTTGTTTTTGTTCTTACTGCTTTGGGGTGTAAAAAACTTACTAAAATGTACTCCTATCATAGAGGCTTTTTCACAGTTGAAAAAGTAAGTGACAGCATCATTGACTTTAGAGATCTTGCCTTGAGCATCTACATGCAGTGTTAAAAGACGCTTGTTAATCTCCTGGTAGGAGCGACTCTCTTTCTTTTCATCGCTTGTATCAAAGATAAGTGTCTTTTTATTTATCTCTTTTAAGACATTTGCATAGGCCTCTGTCTCTTTTGATTTTTTTTGCATATAGGCGATGAAGAGTTTTTGTTCTTTTTCATAAAAAGGCTCTATAAAGAGGTCATAGTAGAGTCCCTCACGCATAACCATGGGAATGGCTACTTTTTTATCTGCAAGTATCTCCTCTTCAAAACCTACAAGCTCCCATAAAACATCTTGTACACTACTCTCTTTTTTTGCATCGATCTCAAAAGAGTCTTTAATGTGAAAATCTTTATCAAAGAGGATGTAGGAGACGCCATTTTTTTCACATATGAAAGAGAGGAGTTGTTCTTGCACAATTATGCCTTTATGGACTCTTTTATTTTTGTATCAAGGGCTAAAAAGAGCTCTTCAACTGCTTTATTCTCTTTTGCTGATGTTTTGAGTACTTTGAGTATACTTGGAGAGAAGTTTGCTACTGTTTGCATATCTTCTGCATCAACATCATGAGGCATATCACACTTGTTTAGCGCTATACACAAGGGAGCATCTTTGACAACCTGATGACAGAGCTCAATATGACGCTTAAGCGCCTCGATGGTCTCCTCACGCAACAGGTCTGCTACAAGGATAAAGCCTTTGGCTCCCATGAGATACTGTTTAAAGATAGGTTTGAATTCTGTGTGCCCCTCAATATCCCAAATCATAATGGTTGCATTACCTATGGTCTTCTTAGAGATACTCACACCGATGGTACTGAGATACTCCTCACTAAAAGAGTTCTCAACAAATCGTCTAATAAGACTTGTCTTTCCAACGCCAAAATTTCCAACAAGGACGATTTTATAACTAAACATAGCTACTCCTCCTTTTTATTCATGAGAGTAACACAACGAGCAAGATCAGGATCTTTTTTAGGATCTACACCTGGCGGTGGTGTATGATAGATATGTGACTCAATAGCAAGTGATGGTATATAAGCGTGTAAAAACGCTATTATGTTATCAATACGTTTTTGAGCCAAAGCTTTGTTTGTTGCTTGTGATCCTATCATATCACTGTAAGCATTTAGAATGAGTGTCGGTTTTTGTTCTCTCTTTTGTAGTTTTTGCACTAAGGAGAGAAGCTCTTTTTTAGCTGTAGCAGAGAGCTCTTTAGATGCTTTTTCAAAGTAAAGATTTCTGTTAATGTTTAGTGGTGTGACAATAATGTCATCTTCTATCTTGTTTATCCCCTGTATAGAGTGAAGCTCATGTAAAAGAGCCTCTTTTTGTTTCATAGAGTTCATCGTACCAAAAAGATGAAGATTTTGATAATCAAAAGTATAACTAACATTGTTAGCAGTAGCTAAGTTCATCCCTTTGATAAGATAAGCGATCTGTGCACTTACCTGCATAGGGTCTGTAAGGGTAGGTATAACTTCTATGTTGTTTGTTATATCTTTTAGACCTTGTATCTTTTTTGCCTCTTTATAGGCTAGCTCTTTATGATACTCAAAAGGGACACGACCTTTGAGGTTTGCATGTTTGTCTTCTACATCTACAGTAATAGCAAATGCAGAGAGTGCAGGAGTTGTTGTTATCTTGTGTGCTATCTCTTCTTGGAGTTTCTCATCAATATAGTTCTCATATGTTTTATAGACAAAGAAAAGAGTTAAGAGTAGAGGGAGTATATAAAGTAGGGGGTGTCTCTTTTTTGTCTCTTTTTTACCTTCATCACTTTCATCTCTTAAAAGTAACTCTTGAAGCTTTTTTTCTATCTCTTCTTTTGGAAAGTTATTAAAGTCCCCTTGGAACTCCTTGATATCATCTCCAAATGTCAAAACAATCTGTTCTAGTGAGTGACGGATTTTATCGTAGGTTTTTGTATAGGCAGCACCCTCAACAATAACTGCAAGATAACTTGAACCACTTGCTTCTATGATGATTTTGTTACCGCCGTACTCTATCTCTCCCAACTCTTGGTGCTCTTTGTCTGAAGCTACCCAGTCGTTAACAAAGCTGCGAATGGCTGTCATCATCGATGCGAGCATATCTGCATCACTCAGGTTTGCATCTTCATTTTCAGCTTGAGCGAGCAACATACCACTCTCTTTGTGAATCAAAAGAGCTGCTTTGATTTTTGCCTGGGCATTCTCTTCTAAAAGAAGTTCTGTTTCACTTACACCTTTTAGTTTTGCTTTTATTTTTCGTTTGATGGTTTGTGCAGAGAGACCGCTTTGTATCTGTTGATTTATCTTATTGAGCAGTTCTTCGAGTGATTTTGTAACAAACTTGCTTATCATGTTACCCATAACAGGGTAGAGAGCATCGACTATGTCATCTTTTTGACTTTTTATCTGCTCTCTTATAGCTCCACCGATCAGTGGTGCCATTTGAGAGGCGATTTTATCACCACTCTTTTCAAAATTTTTGTCAATAAGCCTGTTTACAATGGGGGAGAGTGCACCCTCGAGTGCTTCTTCCTCATTGTCTATTTTTTTCTTTTGTGACATTCTTGCCTAGATACTTATTTCTTCTCTTGCGTCATTGCGAGTTGTTGGTTTATCTGTGTACCTTTCATCGCCATAGCAGCTTCCATAAGGATCTCGGCTGCATCGTCACGTGAAAGTTTTACACCGTTCATATCTGCGATCTTTGCATTGAGAGTCTCAAGTACTTCATCTTTGAGTGCATCCATCTCAGAACGAAGAGCCATATTTGTCTCAAGTTGTTGTTTTTGAAGTTGTTCTCTTTTTGTGTTGAGCTCTTCTTCCATGATGTCCATAGCACTTTGCAGACGTTTTTCCTGTTTGAGTGCACTGTCACGAACATCTGCAAACTCATTTTGCTGTTGTGTTACGATGTTTTTCATTTTGCGTGAGAGCGTCTCAAGTTCACTCTCTATACGCATATTAAACTCATTTTGTGTCTGTTCTATCTTTTTTCTCATCTCATCATGAAGAGCTTTTATAGAAGCTTCAAGCTTTTCAAACTTCTCTTTCATCTCACGTGACTGTGAACCAAAAAGTATCTCACGAATTTGGTCTACATTACCAAGTTGTGATATGTCATTCTCTTTTGTTTGTGTCTCTTTTTGCATCAAATCTTTCCTCTTTTTGCAGTATCTTTTGTCAAATTACTAAGATTATATTGAATAAAACTTAACAGGATAATTAATTTAGTTAGTTTTGATATAATATTGCAAATTACTATCAATTAGGTGAGAAATGAGTGAGAATTTAGGGGCTTTAGAGGAGACTTTTGCTGCCATTGCACACCAATGGAGACAACCTCTTAGTGAGATCAACTCTTTGGTTGGCAGTATAGATAACAGACTTTATGCTCAGGGTATCTCTGATGCACATATTGAAAAAGAGCTTGCAGAGATTGAAAAGATTACTCGCCAAATGTCTCAAAGTATTGATGATTTTCGAAACTATTTTAAGAAAAAAGAGGATTCTGAAACTTATGCTCTAAAGGATTTGTTTCACGAACTAAGTGATGAGTATAGAAATATCTTTGAAAATCTTGGTATTAGGCTGCATGTAAAAATGCAAGAGTCCTATGAGTTTTCTAAAGAGCGTGCCCTTTTAAAACAGATAGTAGCTACACTGCTCAATAATGCAAAAGACGCACTTCTTGTTCGAAGTGTGTATGAGGCAGCAGTTGAGATAGTGGTTCAAAAAGAGGAAGAGTTTTTGCTTATAGAGGTCAAAGACAATGCCGGAGGTATCTCCAAAAGTGCAGCAGCAAAACTGTTTGATGCTGATTTTACGACGAAGCATACTTCAGAAGGTACAGGAATGGGACTTTATATGGTAAAAAAGATACTGCGTGAGAAGTTTGATGGTGATATAGATGTTAAAAATGTTGATAAGGGAGCTTCTTTTTGTATAAGAGTTCCTCTACAAAAGGAGTGTGAATGAGTAAAGGTCAAGAGGGTTACTCGATCTTATATGTTGAAGACAATGAACTTGTTTTACAGAATTATGCAGAGTTTTTAGAACGTTTTTTTGAGAATGTATATACAGCAAAGAGTGCTGAAGAGGCTTGGGATATTTATGAGCAGCAAAAGCCAGAAGTATTACTTATAGATATTGAACTGCCGGGTGAGAGTGGTTTGGACTTTTTAAAACGAGTACGAAAGTTTGATCATAATACTCGTGCTATCATGCTTACAGGTATGAGTGATGTAGATACACTTTTAAATGCAAGTGAATTAAAACTGACAAAGTATCTCGTTAAACCGATACTGCGTGATGAACTCAAAGAAGCGGTCAATATCGCTAAAGAAGAACTTGCTAATTTTACAGTCAAACCAAATAGAATTCTCTATGTAAAAGATGAATGTTTTTGGGATTATGATAAAGAAGAGTTGATATGGAAAGATAAACAAATAGCACTCACACGAAAAGAGCGTGAACTTTTACGACTGTTATTTTCCAATGTGAACAAAGTCTTTAACAGTGAAGATATTATTTATGAGCTTTGGTATGATTATGATGAGCTTAAAATCGCTTCGCTCAAAACACTGGTAAAAACACTCCGTAAGAAGATACCAGAGGGTATGATCAGGAATGTTTTTGGAGTTGGTTATAAGATAGAGAATTAAGCAGGTACTCAGTTATTCGTTTATCAAGCCAATAGAGTGGCTGCGTGAGCTTTCCGCTGATAAAACCGACATGTCCACCATGTTCATATACTTCTCGCTCTACACTTGAAGAGACCTCCTCTTGAGTTGGTATGACAGCAGGAGACATAAATGGGTCATCCTTTGCGTGGAGCAGTAGAGTTGGTGTTGCTATTTTATCTACAAAATTTTTGGCACTGCACTTTTCGTAATAATCTTTTGCAGAAGCAAAGCCATTGATTTTTGCAGTATATACCTCATCAAACTCCCAAAAACTTTTGAGTTTTTTTATATCTTCTTTTTTTATTCCTATTAGCTTTTGCATATCATGTTTTTCATATTTTTTTTCAAGAGAGCTTCGCAGCTCTTTTAAAAGGTGTTCTTGATAGATGCGAGCAAAACCTCTGTTCATGACATCTGCACAAAGGGCAAGGTCCATTGGAGCAGAGACAGCGGCTGCAGCATCTATAAAGCTTTTTTCTTTGAGTTCGCCCAAGAGTTTTAAGAGCATATTTGCACCCAAAGAGTAGCCTACACAAAAAAGCTTCTTATCCGGATAGTGTTTTTTAATGTTGTGTAAAAACTCTAAAGCATCATCTGTTTTTCCACTGTGATAGGTCTGTGGGAAGCGATTGTCCCTGCCTGATGTTGAGCGGTAGTGCATTACCACAGGAGCGATGCCGTGTTTCTGTAGCTCCCAAGAGAGACCTTGGACATAGGGAGACTTATAAGAACCGGCAAGTCCATGAAAAATCACAGCAATCGCTTGTGTATCTTGTGGGAGAAGCTCTTTGGTGTAGTAGATATCTAAAAAATCTCCATCACTGAGTGTAAACTCTTCTATATGGTAGTTTAAGGGAATCTCTTTTCGAAAAAAAGAGGCATAAAGTGTTTGTATATGCCTGTTTTTTAAAAGAAAGGATGGTTGAAATAGTAACTTGTTACTTTTATTTGTACTCTTTGTCATGTAAAATCATATCTAAAGTTTTAAAAACTTCCACACTTCCACGCTCCATCTCTTTAAAAGCTTCAAGCATTGCATTGTTGTCAATTTTTGGTGCTTTCATAAGTTTAAAGATCTTTTTTGTACCGTCATGTACGACTGCGTGAGGTCTCTCGAGTGCTTTGTAGTGTGGTGTAGTTGCAAAATGCTCTTTGCCTTCACCTTCATAGTACCACTTACCAAGGCGACAGTTATGATGATCTACAAAACTAAACTGCTCGGTCTTTGTAATGGCAGAATAGTATGTGTTTACTTTCCATAAAATATGGTCTAATTTTGCTAGTGACATAAAGACACGGTCATTAGAGAACTCTATCTCTCTAAAAGAGTCTTGAAGTGCATCATAGTTACTGTCAACACCAGAGTTGAGATCATTGATGAGTGTGTTGGATTCGTTGATGTTTTCTTGCATATTTGAGAAGTGCTCTGCCATAGAGTCTACTTCCTGTTTCATACTTTGGAGTGAGATATTGATCTCGCTGACTGCTTTGTCGGTTCTATCTGCCAGTTTTCTCACCTCATCGGCAACAACTGCAAAACCACGACCGTGCTCACCTGCACGTGCAGCTTCAATGGCAGCGTTGAGTGCTAAGAGGTTTGTCTGATCAGAGATATCTTTGATAAGTGCCAAAATACTTGTAATATCATTTGTTCGTTCTGAGAGACCAGAAACAGTTGTGAGTGATTCATTAGAGAGTTGGTTGAGGTTATCAAGAACAGTAGAGATGTCTTCTGTTTTTTTACTGATTTGTTCCAAATTATCAACAAGATACTTTGTACGGTGGATTGTATCTTTTGAGTTTTCAACGGACTCAGCCATATTCCCCTGTATATCTGTAATATTTGCCTTAAGGTTTTGTGACTGAAGATGAATAAGTCTATTTCCAAGGTCACAACTTTGTTCTTCTTGAAAGTTTTTTATTTGTGCTTCAAGTTCATTTATGCGAATTTGTAAAGCTTGTTTTTCTTGCTCTAGTTGTTCTTTTTCGTTAACTATATGTTTGTACTCCTCTTGTGATATCCCCTTATTTCCGAATAATCCCATAAAGTAACCCCTTTTGTTTTTTTTGTTACATTTTGTTATAGACTACTGTCTTCGAAAAATTCTACTCACTTAAACTTAAAAGGAAACTGAATAATTTGGATTTAAAGCATAGGCTGATATAATCATGAACTTTATCAACAAAACGGAGCCACAATGAACAGAAAACGTATTTATAACCCAGATTCGACTGAAAGTGTAAATGACAGAAAAGTCTTTGGTGGTGATCCAACAGGTATCTTTGAACTCAACAACATTAAGTATCAGTGGGCATATAACCTTTGGGAGATGATGCTAAATAACACATGGTTCCCAAAAGAGGTTGACATGACACGTGATGTCAATGACTATAAAAATCTCACAGAAGCAGAGAAGACTGCCTATGACAAGGCTCTCTCACAGCTTATTTTTATGGATTCACTCCAGACAAACAATCTCATAGACAATGTAAATCCTTATGTGACATCTCCAGAGATCAACCTTATTCTTGTACGTCAATCTTTTGAAGAGGCTCTGCACTCTCAAAGTTATGCGGTTATGGTTGACAGCATCTCAACAAACTCTGAAGAGATCTATGATCTGTGGCGTAGAGATATGATGCTCAAACATAAAAATGATGCCATTGCAGCTGTTTATGAAGAGCTCTCTAAAAACCCTACAGATGAGAACTTCTTAAAGGCATGTTTTGCAAACCAGATACTTGAGGGTATCTACTTCTACAGTGGTTTTACATACATCTACACACTTGCGCGTGCTGGTAAGATGTTAGGAAGTGCACAGATGATTCGCTTCATTCAGCGTGATGAGGTTACACACCTTGTCCTTTTCCAAAACCTTATCAACACACTAAGAAAAGAGAGACCTGACCTCTTTACCGAGCAGCTTAGAAAAGATGTCTATGATATGTTTGAAAAAGCAGTTGAACTTGAGAGCAGCTGGGGTAAATACATCACCCAAGGGCAGATCTTAGGTCTTACTGATGAGATCGTTGAGCAGTATATCAAGTATCTTGCAGATGACAGACTTACATCTGTTGGTTTTGAGAAGCTTTACAATGTTACAAACCCTATCAAATGGGTTGATGACTTTGCAAAATTCAATGACCAAAAAACAAACTTCTTTGAAGGAAATGTAACAAACTACTCTAAAGGAAGTCTGACATTTGATGATGACTTCTAAAAACATGAGTGAGTATAAACTCTGCTCACTCCTTTTTGAGACCACCCCTGATTACGAACAAAACCTCCAAACACTTTTACAACTTATAGACAACTGCAATGAGCGCTCTTTGATCGTTGCTCCTGAAGTCTGTTTAACAAGTTATGACTATGAAAATATGCAAAAGATGCTCTCTTTTGCTCCTGTTGCAATCCAGAAGATAAAAGAAGCCTCACACAATAAAATCATCATTCTTACAATCTTAGAAGAGCGAGATGGCAAGGTCTATAACTTTGCCAAGGTTTTTCACAATGGTGAAGTAGTCTATGAGCGTGCCAAAGCAAAGCTTTTTCGTTTTGGTGATGAGCATAAGTATATACAAGAGGGAAGTGTAGAGGATTTTAAGACCGTTGCAGTTGATGGCATCAAGATAGCCGTCTTTATCTGCTTTGAGCTGCGTTTTAAAGAGCTCTGGTGTAAGAGTGAGGGTGCAGATGTCATAGCTGTGCCTTCATGGTGGGGAGTTTTGCGAACAGAACACTTTAAAATCTTCACGCAGGCATTAGCTCTTACAAATCAGTGCTATGTGGTGGCGAGTGATTCGAAAAATGAAGAGTGCAGTGCACAAAGCGGCATCATAAATCCACAGGGTGAAGCACAGAGAAATGGAGATAAGGCCATTTTGTCTCTGCCATACTCCAAAAAAGAGATAAAACTTATGAGACGCTATATGGATGTGGGTATAGAGTAGGTTTAGGAAGCATTTTTATTTCTAAAATATTTAAAAACTCCATACAGGCTTATTAATATCCAGAAAAACTCTATTAAAAAAGAGGAGAAGTTCCAGTTAAAGAGTAGTGAATATACAATAAGTAAAGAACCGATGATATTGAGTATGGAGTAAAGAAGATCTGTGGAGTTTATCTTCTCAAGTTGTAGAAGCAGGTAGGTAATGATAATGATCAAAACACCTATAGTGCCAACAATATCAGCTAACATATTTTTTATACTTGTTAAGAAAAGTCTTCACAGTGATAACCTTCTAAAGAGATAGTTGTTGGGCAATGATATCCAATTTGCTCTAAAATGCCAAGATGTTTGATTTTTGAGAATAGCATGCCCACTATGGTATAATCTCAACACAAAAAAGTGATTTAGATTATTAGGAATACTTTGGACAGAATAACAGCAACAAAAACAGCACGCTTGGCAGAAGAGTGTGACAAAAGGTTTCCTCTCTCACCTGAAGTAAAAGAGGCAATAGCAAAGACAAACAGAGAACTCTTTGTCCCTGCAGGATTTCGTCATCATGCATATAAACTTGATGCGCTTCCAATAGGAGCATCACAGTACATAAGCTCACCTCTGACAGTAGCAAAGATGACTGAGTATCTCTTTCCTCGTGGGGCTGATAGAGTTTTAGAGGTTGGTTGTGGCAGTGGTTATCAAGCTGCTGTACTTTCACACCTCTTTCGTGGTGTTTTTACCATAGAGCGTATAGAGAGACTGCTTTTAGAAGCAAAAAAACGCTTCCGTGAGCTTGGCATTCATAATGTACATACAAGAACAGATGATGGACAAAACGGCTGGGCTGCCTATGCTCCTTATGACAGAATCCTCTTCTCAGCAACAGCCAAAGAGGTACCACAAAAGCTCTTTGAACAGCTTGCAGATGGTGGCATACTCGTCGCTCCTATAGAAAAAGGAGAGAAGCAGGTTATTACCCGTTTTATCAAAGAGGGTGATCGCATCATAGAAGAAGAACTTGATGAGTGTGATTTTGTTCCAGTGTTAGATGGTGTGGTAAAATAAAGCTTCATTGTAGTAAAATAGTTTGAGTATTTAAAAGAGGATAGCCAAGATGATAGAAGAGATGTATGGCATCAAATACAAACGACCAGAGGTTGTTTTGCTTCAAGAGACGGGTATTGGTGTTGCTGAAACGGCTGCGCGTACCTGTTATGACAGTTTTACTAACAGTGAAAACAGTGTTATAAAAGAGTTAGAGTGCAAGCTTCCCGATGAAGCGATGTGTCAAGAGCTCAACAGCATCGAAGAATCAGCTCTGCTAGATGATTTGGCATGGACATACTTTCATCACTCTATCTTAGAGCATGCAAACCTCTCTTATCTCATACGTGGTACCTCACGTGGTGTGCTTCAAGAGCATGCAAGACATCGTATTCAGGCTATCTCTGTGCGTTCTACGCGTTATACGATGAGTGGTATCATCAACGCTTTTGTTGCGTCCAAGCATGGAGGAGACAGAGAGTTTTTTATCGATATTGTTGAGAGTTATGATATGTTTGTAACAGCAGATAGTACTTATAATCGTCTAGAGATAGGTGGGATGTATGATAAGCTTGACTTTCAGTTTCAAACACTTAAAGATTTCTACTCCATAGCAGTAGCCAAGAGCTCTTTACCACTCTTAGAGGAGTTTGCAAATGAACCGAAAAAACTCTATGATGCTTTGCAAAGTGGCAAAAAGAAGCGTAATGTCGGTGATGCATTTAAGCACATCATCACAGATAATGTAAAAGTAGACATGGTAGTGACCTTTAACCTCAGAAGTCTCAAAAACTACTTTTCACTACGAGACAGTGGTGCGGCATATTTTCAGATTCGCTGGTTAGCTCAAGAGATGATGAAAGTGACTCCAAAAAAATATCTTGATCTTATCATCAAGAAAAAATAGGGATAATTTATGATAAAAACAGCTTTAGTATTTATGTTTGCACTGATGGTGAGTGCGTGTTCAGGTGTTACTGTGACTGCTGCTATGTGTGATCAGATAGCAAACGATCCATCTGCTCCTCCAATTCCAAAAGAGTGTAAAGATTATAATGAAAAAGAGGCCCAAAAAGCATTTAACAAAGTAGTTGATGAGAAAAAAGTATCTGATCAAGATATAGAATTTAGCAGAGAAAAATAGTATAATTCCAAAAAAAATGAAGGATTAACATGGCAGTAAGAAGTGAAGTATGTGAACTGTGTGGAAGCAGTGAAGATGTAACAGTAATGGAGTTACCAGTTAGTGATGGCAGTGAAGAGCAGAGCATCTATGTGTGCGCAAACTGTAAAGCACAGATAGAGAGTGGTGAGCTTGATGAGGCACATTTTAACTGTCTTAATGATGCTATGTGGTCAGAAACTCCAGCTGTAAAAGTGATGTCATATATCTTATGGAACAAGCTTGGTCGTAGTGATATGCTTGATATGATGTACCTTGAAGAAGATGAGCTAAAACTAGCTGAGCAGGCGATTCATGCCGATGAGAATAAGCTTGTTTATAAAGATGCAAACGGAGTTGAACTGCAAGCGGGTGACTCTATTGTGATTTTAAAAGACTTGGAAGTAAAAGGTGCTGGTTTTACTGCAAAACGCGGTACAACTGTAACGCGCATCGCCCTTGCGCCAAATGATCCTACACATGTTGAGGGTCGTGTTAACGGTACAAAGATCTTCATCAAAACAGAGTTTGTAAAAAAGGCATAGTTTGAAGCCTTATGAGCGTTTTTTTGAGATAGACAAAGATTTTCGTAATCCCTATGCGCGTGATCGTGACAGAATCATCCACTCCGGCAGTTTTAGAAAACTTGAGTATAAAACACAGGTCTTTTTAAACCATGAGGGTGATTTTTTTCGAACGCGGCTCACGCACTCCATAGAGGTCTCTCAGATTGCCCGCTCGATTACTGCACAACTCGGCCTTGAAGAGTCACTCTCCGAGGCCATTGCTTTAGCACATGACCTCGGACATACCCCCTTTGGACATGTTGGGGGTGATACACTTGATGAGTGCTTAAAAGCAGATGGTTTTAAGAACGGTTTTGAGCATAATTTTCAGAGTTTTCGGGTTGTGACCAAGCTTGAAAAACGTTACAAGGCTTTTGATGGGCTTAATCTTACTTTTGCTACACTAGAGGGTATTTTAAAACACTCTTATCCTTACAAAAAACCTTTTATTCCCAAAGAGATAGAGATGCAGTTTGACTTGGAAAAACATCCCACTTATGAGGCAATGATAGTCGATCGCGCTGATGAGATAGCCTATATGAGCCATGATATCGATGACGGGGTCAACTCTGGTCTTATTACTTTTGAAGATCTGCGTGAGAGTGAACTTGCCTGTGAGATCTTGGAAAAAGTAGAAGCAGAAGGGATCCGTGATGATGAGACAGAGATGTTTCGCTACCGCTTTAGCTCACACCTTATTAACCATCTTGTTTACTCACTGCTTGACTATTCAACAGAGCGCATAAAAGATAAAGAGGAGATGCCTATAGGTTTTGATAAAGCACTCGAGACAAAAATCAAAAAGCTCAAAAAACTCCTCTTTCATAAGATGTACCAACATAAAAATATTGTTCGTAAAATGTATGCCGGACAACAAGCTGTTAAAAGCCTCTACAGTGCTTTGATGGATGAAGAGAAGATGTTGCCCTCTTTTTACTACCAACAACTCCAAAAGCGACCAAAACATCGTGTTGTTGCGGATTATATTGCTAGTATGAGTGACAGATATGCGATCAATTTTTACAATGAGCTCCATGGAAAACTTTAGACACTATCTCATCATTTTTGCACTCATTTTACCACTCTCTTTACTTGCAGAACAGACGCAAGAAGAGACAGATACTCTACATAAGGTAGAAGATACTTCAGGACTTACTCCAGATGAAGTACGTCAAGTTGCAAAAAAACTGGATAAAAAAGCAAAGGTAAAAAAACAAAAAGTTCGCTGGGAAGAGCTCTCTCCAACTCCTGTCAATGAAGACTGGGTACAGACAAAATCAGGTGAGTGGTTTAAGGGCAAGATTAAAGCCATGTACAATGAAAAGCTGGAGTTTGACAGTGATGAGATTGGGGACTATACCTTTGACTTTGAAGATATTCAGCAGATAAAATCACACCAGATACTCAGTGTAAATATTGAAAATTATGCTCTAGTGAGTGGGATTGTTCGTCTTAAAGGTGATAAGCTGACAATAATTCAAGGAGATGTGCAGTATACATTTAAGCGAGATGAGATCATCTCTTTTGCGCCTGATGCCAAAGATGAGCGACATTTTTGGTCTGGAAAAGTGACTTTTAGTTTTGATGTGCGTAAAGGCAACAGTGACCAGGTAGACTATAGCGGGCAGCTAAACCTCAAACGTAGAACAGCAAAATCATTGCTAAATATCGACTATCTTGGACGTATCTCTTCAAAAAACAGTACAGAGATTGCCAATGACCATCGTCTCAATCTCAAATATGACCGTTATATTACGCGTTATTTTTTCTGGACACCGATCAGTGCTGAGTACTATACTGACCGTTATAAAAATATTGCCAATCAGGTAACAGCGGGTGCGGGTATCGGTTATACCATCTATGATGATAAAGATACATTTTGGAGTGTATCAGGTGGTCCGGCAGTTGTTTATACAGATTATGATACGGTTGAAGATAATAAGGAGAAACAAAACTACTCACCGGCTGCTGAGATAAGTACGAAGCTGGAGTATGAGTTCTCTAAGATTACAGATTTGAAGTTTGATTATAAGATCACACTCTCGGACAGTAAAGTAGGGCGTTATAAACACCATATGGTTATGAAATTGGAAAATGAACTGCTTTCATGGTTGGACCTAGATCTTACCGGTGTATGGGATTATATTGCATCACCACAAGAAGATGATCAGGGAAATATTCCTAAAAAGAGTGACTTTCAGTTTTTAGTTGGTGTTGGGATTGATTTTTAGTATTGTAGAGAGAAGTTTGTAGTAAAGAGAAACAAAAAGCCCGAAGGCTCTTTGTTACAGGCGTGATTCGTAACGTCTCATCATATAAAGACGTTTAAGCATTTTCTTACGAGAT
>Ga0256828_1001364_pt1 | contig 15252 bp, 18 predicted proteins | sample CV88metaG_FD_185993 | JGI IMG/M metagenome (GOLD analysis project Ga0256828, IMG submission 185993) | Hydrothermal vent microbial communities from East Pacific Rise, Pacific Ocean - CV88 | ecosystem: Environmental > Aquatic > Marine > Hydrothermal vents | place: Pacific Ocean: East Pacific Rise...
ATTACTACTTTTATAAAAGGGGAGTTGGTAATTGATTACTTTATGGGTTTAAAAACGGTTAAACTAAAATATAGACTTATACCAATTATATGGTTAGGTACAGTTATATCACTTATTGCTGTGGCGTATTATCTGCCTATTACATAACATTCAAAATACTACTACTGTTATCTACTTTTTCAACGAGAGAATCCAGTCGACCATCCCCTCTACATCTTTTTGTGTCATCTTGTGGTAGGCAGGCATTGGGAGTTTTTTCCCTTCCCATTTTCCTTTTGTCCCTTTTTGAATGCTCTCAATCAGTACGGCTCTCTCTTTTGAAGCGTAACGATTGGCTATCATGGTAAATGAAGGAGCAACTTTGTCTTGTTCAATGTCGTGACAGTTGGTACAGCGTTGCTGTTCTAAAACCCGTTCATGGAGTGAAAGATTTGCCAAGCGTTGCTTCTCTGCCATTGCTTTGAATGGTTCAACTCTATTTTCGGTTAGATAAATAATCATCTTTAGATATGCTATACTGTCGATTATGGGACGCGATAAACTAAAACGAAATTTACAATTTAAACCTATGTGGCGAGAGTTTCAAACCAAAGGGATTGAGACAGAGGAGACAATTCATCTACTTCATGAGGAGATGGAAGCACTCTACCTCATGGACTCAAAAGGGCTTTATCAGGCTGATGGAGCAAAAGAGATGGGTGTCTCACGCCCTACTTTTGCTCGTATCTTAAAGAGTGCTAGAGAGAAAGTAACGATGATGCTCATTACAGGAGCAAACCTACAGATAGAAGATAAAAAAGATGACTGTTGGGTAATGATACCGAGTCAATCAAAGGAGTCTATTGAAGAGAGTTTACCTACAGCCAAATATCTACATATCTATGAGATAGAAAATAAAAAGATAATAGAGCGTAAGGTAATTGAAAACCCTGTCAAGATGCAGAAGCTACGCCCTGGACAGATTATTCCTTCTCTTTGTAATCAAGAGAAGATTAACTTTTTTATCTCACACAGTGTGGGAGCAGGACTCAAAAGTGCTCTTCTATCTAAAGGTGTTTACAGTTTTAGGGTTGAGGGGGAGATTACCCTTAAAAAGATTTGTCGCATGGTCTCCTAACACTTACTCCCTACTTTTACAAAACATCACCATAACCAAAAAGTAACACAACCCTACACAAGTTAAGTAAAAGTAATTATTTTTATAATCTACAGTTAACTTAAGCAGAATTCTTTGCTATACTGCCTTTTATTTATACTTTAAAGGTTATTTATGCTGTTTTATATCACACTGTTTCTTATATTTTTCTATTTTAAACTTGCGAGAGTTCATAAAAAAGAAGAACGTTTAACCAACATCATTGTAGTGCAACACAGTATCGTTGCAGTGACAACGCTACTTCTTTATCGTTATGGTTTTGAACACAACTCTTTGTTGGCTGTTTTAATCTTTTCATTTCTATTTTTTATTGTAGCAGCACTCATGGTAACAGCTGTTCAGGTGGGTATTTTTGTAGAGGGAAAACCTCTTTTTGGGATAGGATTACTCTTTAAATTAATGCCTATAATTATCGCTATTATTCTAGCTTTTACACTAATTATTATCGTATAGAAGTAAAGAGAGGTTTATTTACTCTCTTTATCACTTTTTTCATCTTTTTCAGTAGAAGAGCTATCACTCTCTTCTCCTCCTCCAGCCATGAGATACTTTCCGTACATCATCAGTGCCACAACGCCTAACACAACTACATAGGCTACCCAAGGTTCTCTGTTCATCTACTGCTCCTCTATTGGTGTATTTGTTTTAATGTAAAGGTAACCAATATCATCACCAATGGTAACTTTACCAATAATATTCCAATTACCCTCTTTTTCAATGGTTGCAAATGCACTATAGTGACCATTAATGATTTTAAAATCATTTAGATTGATGTCATACATATCTTCAATAGGTCGGGTAATTTGAAATTCTACTATAGCGTTATCAACAATACTTTTGGTAGCTTTATCTTTTACTATAAGAGAGAGTCTATTCTCCCCTACTTTTAAAATCTGTTGATTGGTACTCATTTTTTTCAAAGAGCGTTGCCCATACAGTAAGTCAGACAACTCCATGCCTACAGTCTTGTTGTTAATAGTTACAACGCAATCGTACTTAGCATTAAATTTCGCATTTGAAATTACCATTTGGTTAAAGTTCTCATCTACATCTTGGTATGAGGTCATAAAACTTCTGTCTTCATAGACAGGGGTATTGACTGCACTTTTAATTGTCCAGATAATCATGGCAAAAGTAATACCAAAAATAAAAAAGAAAAATGCCAACCAAAAGTGGTATTTTTGTATTTTTATACTCATCTACTTTTCCTTTTATCTTTCCAGATAGCTATTGTGTAAGCGACAAGTCCACCAATAACAATAAGATACATAAAAATCTTCCAAATTTTTGCAAATGTTCTTCCTGAACCATTAATGGTTGACGTTACTGTAACCCCTTTAAATTCAGCTAAAGCATCTACCACAGCTGAGTATCCATTAAGAAGTGCAGCTGAAACTTTTGCCTCTTTTGAGTTTTTATCGTGTGATGCCAAGAGAGGAATAATATAACTGTCTAAAATCTCATTTCTCTCAACAACACCATCTAAACTCTTACTTGAAAGTAAATTAACATGCTTATCTTCTAGCGAGAGTGTTAAGAGTACATACGGATCATTCAAATCAGGTACGAGTGTGCTTTCAAAACTTTTTATAAACTCCATTTTTTGCTTTATGTTACCAAACTCCTCTTTAGAGTATTGCTCACTTGCATAAATATAGACAGAGATGCCTGTTTTTACAAAAAGTTCATTTCCCATAGTATCTATTTTCTCAATAGTTCTAGGATCCATTGCTTCTTTACCATTAATGATAAACTTACTATTAATATGTTTAATTTGAGGAACAGCTGATGAAGTATCTGCTAATGTGGAAAGCGTGAGTGTAAGAAGGAGTGTCAAAGACACCCCAACATTTTTAAAAAAACTTTTCATTTAACCAACAAATACTCTAGTTGAGTCAAGAAAAGAGAGCATAATTGTTACTACTGCTGAAACAGCTAACATAATTCCAATAATTTTATCCATTACTTTGCTCCTTCAATTGTTCGCTGATTAATATTATCTAAACTATTCATCTTAAGAGCATGAAGATCTTGATTAACTGAATAGAAAGTTTCAGCATTGTCATTTTGTACTGCAATTGCATTAAATGTTAATACTCCTAAAATAGTAAGTAACAATGCAACAGCAATAAAGTAACCTGTTAAACCATGGAGAAGACTAAAAAGTCCTCCCTCAGTTTTTGGATCAATTTGTGTATTTCCTGCCATATCTTATCCTTTTACCTGAATTGAGTTAAGGAAGTGTCTTACTGCCTTCTCTTGAGTCTCATTTAGACGACCCTTAAAGCTAGGCATAGTTCCGATATAACCTTTTTTACCATTTTCAAGTACTTTTCCTACTAGTGTATCATCGTATCCTGAAAGGTTTGGAGCCATACCATTCATACCTTTACCATCTGGTCCATGACATGATGCACACGCTGCAAATTCAGCAGGTTGTTCACCTTTCATACCACCAGAAATCCAAGTAGCAATTTTCTCAGCACCTTCGCCACTTGCCATACCTGGAGGCATTGCCCCCATTGGGTAAGCTAAGTTGTTTGAACCATTGTTAATGGCATGAAGAACTTGCTCTTTACTCAATCTATGAGTTAAATCTTGAGCTTTTCCATCAATACCCTCTGCATCAACACCATGACAAGGAGCACACTGTACTAAAAATACAGATTCACCCATCGCTGTTAGTGTATCATCACTTGGATTTTCCCAAGCTTTTGCAAATTTCTTATTGTTTTCTAATACCTCTTCATTGTACTGACCAATTTGTGAAAATTGGTTGGTTGGGTAACCCACAAAGAAGTACCACATCATCCAAACAATAGTACCCATGAAGATAATTCCCCATCCTGATGGAATTGGATTGGTATACTCACCAATTCCATCCCAGTTTTCATCAGCAAGCTGACCTGTTGCTGTATCGTTCTTAATTTGGTTGACATATTTAAGTACTGTAACTACAGTAATTACAATAATTGCCAACGCACCAAGCATTGTTAAACTATTAATATAATCGTCACTCTGGAAAGCATCACCTGCTACGAAGTAAGTTCCTGCCATCAAAGCAACAATTAGAATAATACCACCTATGACCATTTGTCTCATATTGTATTTCCTCCTAACCGTTATTTGTCTTTTGAATTTTCTCTTTTTTCAAGAGGTTCTGCATCAAGGGAATCATTAAGTACTAAATCCGAATACTTCTCAAAGTCTCTCTCTCCACTTCTCTGTCGTTTATAGATAGAGAAGGCATATGCATAAAACATTATGAATATAAACAAAAGAATAAAAAACTTACCATATCCACCAATTGTCATTAATGTCTCTTGATCCATAATCTACCTCTTACTTTAAAGAATTTAAGTATGCGATTAACGCTACTATTTCAGGAACTTCGCCCTTAGCAACTGCATCTTTAACCGATTGATTTTTCATATCAGCTGCAACTGTTTTAGCTTCTGCTAACGCTGCTGCTTCTGCATCTTTCCAAGAACCAAGTGCTGGCATACCCTCTTTGTCATAAGGAACACCAAATACTGATTTTTGAGTATTTGCATTAGCATACGCTGTTGCAATATCTGCTCTGTTTGTAAACATATGTGGGTACTTAGGCATAATTGAACCTGGTACAACATCAGCAGGAGCCATCATATGGTTCTCATGCCAATCTGTTGTACGGTAGTTACCAACTCTATGTAAATCTGGACCTGTTCTTTTAGAACCCCAAAGGAATGGTCTGTCATAAGCATACTCACCACTTAATGAATACATACCATATCTGTCAGTCTCTGACTTAAATGGACGAATCAACTGTGAGTGACATGCATTACAACTGTCTTTAATATATACTTGTTTTCCTGCTAACTGTAACACAGTAAAAGGTTTTTTACCTACTACTGGTTGTGACTGTTTAGCGAAATCAGGTATAACTTCTATAACTCCTGCAAATGCTATTGTTAAGAAAAGCATAACTGCGAAGAAAAATGGTTTTTGTTCTAACCAATGAAACATAATCTCTCCTTTCTCTTAAGATGCCATAGGCGTAGCATTAGCTGGTTCTTTATCTAGTACTTTACCAGATGTTGCAGTTTTAAAGATATTGTATGCAAACATTAAGAATCCAATTAGGTAGAATAATCCACCAATTCCTCTAAGTGTGTAGTATGGGTGAAGAACTGTTACTGTATCAATAAATGAATAGAGTAGTGAACCATATTCATCATATGCTCTCCACATCATACCTTGAGTAATACCTGCAATCCACATAGATGTAAAGTAAAGAACAATACCTACAGTCTGAATCCAGAATTGTGTCTCCATCAATTTTTTAGAGTAAATTTCTCTTTTAAAGATTCTTGGAGCCATATGGAACAGTGCTGCCATTACCATGAATCCAACCCAACCAAGAGTACCATCATGAACGTGTCCTGGAATCCAATCGGTAAAGTGAGCAATAGCATTTACTGATTTAATCGCCTGAATTGGTCCTTCAATTGTACTTAACATATAGAATGTTGAAGCCATAATCATAAACTTAATGAGTGGTGAAGTTTGAAGTTGTCCCCACTCACCTTTCATAGTAAGCAACATGTTAATCGCTGAACCCCATGATGGTAAAATAAGTACGACTGACATAGTTGAACCCATAGTCTGCATCCAATCTGGAACAGTTGAGTAGATTAAGTGGTGACCACCAGCCCAAAGGTAAACGAACATTAAACCCCAAAACGCAAGAACTGACAATTTGTATGAGAATACATTTTGACCAGACTCTTTTGGTAAGAAGTAGTAAATCATCGCAATAATTGGTGTTGTAAATACAAATGCAACAGCATTATGTCCATACCACCATTGTACTAAGGCATCATTGGTTCCTGCATACATAGAGATAGAATGCATTGCTGAACTTGGAGCACCATTTGCCCAGAACATTGTAGGAACTTCCATGTTGTTAAACAAGAATAACATTGCAACTGCTAAGAATGAAGACATGTAGTACCAAACAGAAACATAGATAGTTCTCTCTCGTCTTAGTCCAATCATTCCAAACATTGCTACACCCCAAAGAACCCACCATACTACGATAAGTAAATCAAGTGGCCACTCTAACTCTGCATACTCTTTAGAAGTAGTAATACCTAAAATAAGTGTTACAACTGCTAATAGTATTGTAATAAAGTAGAGCCAGAAGTGTAACTTCGCGACTACCATTAAAAATTTAGACTCATTGAGAGACATTTTTAATACTCTCTGTCCAACATAGTACCATGTTGCAAAAATACCACTTAAGGTAAATCCAAATGCTACGCCGTTTGTGTGTATAGGTCTTAACCTTGAAAATGTTCCATACTCTCCTGCTAAGTTGCTTAGCTCTGGAAAAGCAAGTTGAAAGGCTAGAATTACACCTACTAGCATACCGATGATACCAAACAAAATCGTAGTAAACGTAAACAGTTTAACTACTGAGTAATCATACTCAAGTTGTGCATTGCTTTGCATCAATACCTCCTCTTAAAATTTTGATAGAATAGTAACACTCATGTAACTATCTAATAATAATGTTATATAGTTAACGGTTAATATACACTTAAATTTATGATAAATATAACTTATAGAAACAGCTTGTTCTCAATGCTACACAAATATAAATTCTTAAATATTAAATTATGTTTTTTTATATTTTACATTCAATAAAAAGGAGCTTCAATTAGGAGTAAATTAGTCCTAGATAGTGATATTTGGGGAAACATCACTTGATGATAGTAGTATAAGTAGGATACTAAAAAATTAGATTTTATCAGATTTTTTAGCGTTATTCTCCTTTTTTTTCTTCAATGCCTTTACTTTTTGCTCTTTTTCATAAGCACTTTGAAGGTCTTCAGGACTGTCAAAAAGCATTCCATCCATCATCTTTTTACTGTCATCAAATTGACCCCCTTTTGCAGCCCAAATAAAGATGCCTAAAAGGGTAAAACTCACTAAAATACCTACACTTAATTCTAATATTAATACACTGTTCATCGTTATTTTTTTCCTTTAATTTTAATTCTCATTGAGTTTCCAACCACCATTAGTGAACTTAGACTCATAGAGAGGGCTGCTACCAATGGTATCACATACCCTGCCATCGCAACAGGAATGGTGATAATGTTATAGATAAGCGAGAGGGCTAAATTCTGTTTAATAAATTTAAATGTTCGCTTTGAAATCATAAAACTATCCTCAATTGCTTGGAGTGAGTTGTTCAAAATAACCACATCACTCACAGCCAAAGCAACATCTGCCCCACTCCCCATCGCAATGGCAATGTCAGCTTTGGAGAGAGCCAACGCATCATTAATACCATCTCCCACCATAACAACTTTTTTACCCTCCTCTTTAAGAGAGACAATATATGCTGCCTTCTCAAGAGGAGAGAGTTCTGATTTAAAATGGATAATACCTACACTTTTGGCTACTCTTGAGGCTACTTTGTCATGGTCACCCGTTGCCATAACTGTTGTAACATTTATACTATGTAAGTAATCAATCAGCTCAACAGCCCCCTCTTTTAGCTCATCATCCAGCTCAAAAGAGCAGACCAATTCACCATCTACAGCAAAATGATAAAGGGTATAGTCACTCTCTAAGTTAATGGTAATATCAGCTTCTTTTAAAAGTTTAGAGTTTCCTCCTAATACTTTGTTATTATTATAGTAAGCTTCAATCCCCTGCCCTTGAATCTGCTCTACTCGCTCAAACTCAATAGGCTCAAATCCCTCAAACTCTTTTTTTAAGTAATTTCTAATAGCCAAACTTACAGGGTGTGTTGAGCTGTCACTTAGAGCATAGAGTAACGAACTCTGCTCAGTGGAAATCTCTCCATGTAACGCTTTAACACTCAATTTTCCTTCGGTAATGGTTCCTGTTTTGTCAAGTACAATAGTGTCTGCTTTGGAAAAAGTCTCAATAAATTTTGCCTCTTTAAAAAGTAACCCTTTTTCAGCTGCCCATGAGATACCAATGAGTGAGGCGATAGGGGTAGCCAATGCCAAGGCACACGGACAGGCAATCACAATAACTGAAATCGCAATAATTAAGGCATTCTCAAAATTACCACCTGCACTGTTTCCATACAGATACCACCCAGCAAAGGTTGCCAATGCTAGAAATAAAATAGTAATAGAGAAATATTTAGAGAGTTCATTGGTCATATCTTCTATCTCTGGTTTTGAAGCCAAGGCATCTTCTAAAAGTGTTACCATACTATTCAGTGTTGAGTTGGCATAGTTTTTAGTAGCCGTGTAGCGTATCACCTGCCCAGCATTAATAGTTCCACTTAAAATAGTATCACCAGCTCTTTTTTCTACAGGCAGAGACTCCCCACTTAAACTGCTCTCGTCAAAGGTTGCTACAAACTCTTTTGCTGTTCCTATTAATAGCCCATCAACAGTTGCTTTCTCTCCTGTTTTAACCTCTAATATATCACCTACATTAATAGTATCTAACGGAACCACACTCTTGACTCCCTCTTTGACAATGGTCGCTTCATGAGGAACTTGTGAGCGAATCTTATCCATGGTATCGACAGCATTCTTTTTGCCAATCACTTCAAGATATTTCCCCACCAAAACAAAGGTAATAATCATCGCGACTGAGTCAAAGTAGCTGTGTCCTCTTCCCCCAAAGAGAACGTAAAGGGAATAGATATAAGTGAGCGTCGCCCCTGCTGAGACGAGTAAATCCATATTGATAATTCTATTTTTCAGACCAAAGTACGCCCCTTTAAAAAAGATGTACCCACTGTAGAACAGCACAGGAGTCGCAAAGATAAACTCTGCAACATGAACTAAATGTAAGGTATCAGCCTTCATTCCCTGAAAGAACCCTGCATATTTAGCCACATCTATCATCATAATATTCATGCTTGCAAAAACAGCAATCGCCATACGCATAAAATACTCTTTTTTGGCTTTAGTCGCTTTAACATCCTCTTGACTTCGGTCATACGGATAGGCGTTGTAGCCGATACTTCGAATGGTATCAATCACAGTAGAGAGAGCAATGGTCTCTTCATCCCAAACTATTTTGGCTTTGTTGTTGGTAAAGTTAATGGAGGCTTCAACAATACCCTCTTTGTCTGCTAATACCTTTTCATTGAGCCAAATACAGGCTGCACAGTGAATTCCCTCAATCACCAAGTCTACTGAAGAGAAACCATCAGGGGTTGTTTTGATGTAACGCTGTTTAAAACTCTCCATATCAAAACTAGAACTGTCACTCTCTACTTGAAGGGGTGGTGCGATTGTGCTGTTTCCCATCTTTTCATAAAAACTATCTAACCCATCATCTTGTAATAGGTGATAGACACCTTGACAACCATTGCAACAAAAATAGACATTGGGATTTTCCTCTTCCCTAATCATTACCGTTTCATCAAACTCTAATTGGCAATGGGTACACTGAACTCTTGGCAAATTTTTCCTTTTTGTCACAATTTATCTGAAAGTATAATCTCAAATTATAATAATTATAATTTTTAAATATACTAAGCAGAATTATAGCTTATTTGTATTATATTGCTATTACTTAAAAAAAACAAGGAGTCTTTAATGCCATATCGCATAAAAAGATATTATGGTTATGTTTTAGCTACAATTATTTCACTTACATTACCATTCGTTACCATCGGAGGGAATCACATATTCCTATTATCATTTGATAAAAAGCAACTTCACCTAATGGGAACGGCATTTGATATGCAAGAGCTTTACATGATGCCATTTTTATTGATGTTCCTATTTATTGGTATCTTTGCTGCTACAGCTGTTGGTGGTCGTGCATTCTGTGGGTGGGCGTGTCCTCAGACTATCTTTAGAGTTGTCTACAGAGATTTAATTGAAACAAAACTTTTGGGGCTTCGTAAACGTATTAAAAACAAACAGAAAGAGCCTGACTACTCTAAAAGTGAAAACAAAGTTAAACGTCTTATTGGTATCGCTATCTGGTCTGTTTTAGCCCTTATTGCAGCTGCTGACTTCTTATGGTTCTTTGTACCACCTGAGGATTTTTTCCAATATATTCAACATCCAGGTGAACATACCATTATGATAGGAATGCTACTAGGGGTAGCTGCTTTTCTTATCTATGATATTGTATTTCTTAAAGAAGACTTTTGTATCTATGTCTGTCCTTATTCACGTGTTCAGTCGGTACTCTACGATGAAGATACTCTTCAAGCTATCTACAGTCCTAAACGTGGTGGAGAGATTTACAATGAAGAACATGAAAAAATTGTCTTTAAACAGAAAGATTTAGACAAAGAAAAAAATGACTGTACAGCCTGTGAAAGCTGTGTTACGGTTTGTCCTACCCATATTGATATTCGTAAAGGAACACAGTTAGAGTGTATTAACTGTCTAGAGTGTGTCGATGCTTGTACCGTGGTTATGGGAAAACTTGGTAAAGAGTCTTTGGTTCAGTGGACAAGTGTTAATGAGACGTATAATGACAAGAAAACAAAACTTTTACGTGGAAAAACCTATATGTATATTGTGGCACTTGTTGCTATTGTTGCTGGATTAATTATGATGGGTGGAACCAAAGAGTATATGCTACTTAATGTTAATAAGACAACCCAACTCTATAAAGTAAAAGAGGGTAATCGTGTTGAGAATAACTTTGTATTACTATTCCAAAATACAGAACACACTAAACACACTTACAAACTTGAAATTATTGGTGAATATGCTGGTAAAATCAATATTGAGAGATTTACAAGCGTCACCTTAAGCCCAGGGAAAATGGCTAAAAAGGTTATTAAACTCTCAACAACTGAGCGATTGGTAAATGACAAAACTAAAGATACTCCGTTAACAGTTATGTTAAAATCTTATGCTGTTGAAGAACCTGATAGAGTATTTGTACTCAGAAAGGCTGTATTTATCTACCCTAGAGCTGATAAACTTAAATAATTTTTTCTTATAAAACAGTGGATTCTCCACTGTTTTTACCTCCTCTTCAACCAATACTACACATTTATTTGCTATAATTTTTCTTAAGTATAAAAACTAATAATTTATAGCAAGGTAAAAGTCATGTCCAAACTTCTCCTTTTAATCGTTACATTAAGCTGTACGCTCTTTGCCACACAAAAAAATATGTTTATTGTTAAAGATAAAAATGGTAATGTGCTTCATGGAAAAAAAGTTATCCACAATAAAGAGTATGATAAGCTTCTTGAAGAACAGACAAGAATATTAAAAGAGTTAGAAAATCACAAGATATTAGCTGAACAAAACAAGCTTTTAAACGCCTTGGGTCACATTGATAAACAACGTAATAACCTCACCCAATCAGCCATAGAGTATAATAAAGAGAATATCTTAAAGAATGCCAAAAAGCATCTAGGTGAACCCTATGTTTGGGGTGGCACAAAACCTAATGGATTTGACTGTTCGGGCTATATGCAGTATATCTATAAAAAAGAGGGAGTAAGTATTCCAAGAACAGCTTATGCCCAGTCTAAAGTAGGTAAACAGGTAAGTCGTTTTCATCTGAAAAAGGGAGATTTGCTTTTTTTCTTAACTGACAAATCACGAGGTATTCCTGTGACACACGTGGGGATGTATATTGGTGAAGGCAAGTTTATTCATGCTGCTTCAAAACGAAAAGGGATTATTATTACCTCTCTTGATGAGAGTCGATACAGTTTACTCTTTGTAAAAGCCACCCGTATTATTCAATAAGGCATACTATTTGGTTTTAAAAATATACCCTTCCGAAGAAAAAGTTGTAATAAACTTATGATTTAATTTCGCACGTAACCTACTAATTAAAGAGCGTCGTCTAGTGTCACTACTGGGCTTATTTTCCCATAGAGTATACTCAATTTCATCAATACTAACCAACCTATTTTTCTGTTCTACAAAGAGCTGAAATAACATCCTCTCTTTTTTTGTTAAGTGTACTGTCTCACCACAACAAAAAAGCTCTAACGTATTACTATCATACGAAAATTCTTCATCTAACTGGGTGTCCCCTCTTACCATGGTTACGCTATTATCGAAAGATTTCAAAGCTATTTTTATGGCAATCTCTAGCTCTTTACGGTTAAAAGGTTTCAGAAGATAAGCTTTGGGGTTGACCTTTAACGCACGACTAATGGTATATTCATCCATATAGGATGATAGAAAAATAATAGGAAGCAATGGTTGCTCTTGCGATATGGTAAATGCTGCATCTATCCCATCTCCTTTTTCTAAAGAGATATCCATTAAAATTAAATCAACATCACTTTCTCGTGCTTCTCTTAACGCCATCTCCTCACTATAGACGGTAGCTACAATAGTATAACCTAGAGATTGAAGATAAGACTTTATCTCTAAGGCTACCAATGATTCATCTTCTACAATAAGGATATTTTTTTTCATCTATTCAAACTTTATGATATATTTTGCATGGTTCAGGCTCTCTACTTTAAGCGTACCATGTAACTGTTCAGTAATAAGCGTTTCTAAAATTTTTAACCCCAAAGAGTTTCTATTTTTATTCAAAACAAACCCCTCTCCACTATCATAAAGTATCAAAATATTGCCACTATCTTCTTGATATAACTCAATATAAATATCACCTTTCCCATCTGGAAAAGCATATTTATACGCATTGGTCACCAGTTCGTTAATAATAATACCAATATAGACAGCTTTACCCAATGGTAAATCAATCTCAATATGGGTATGAAAGTGAATATCTAACGTGTTGCTAAACATACTACTCTTTATGTCAATAAGCAGTGCTTCAATATACTCATCCATATCAATTTGGGCTAATCTATCTTCAACTATTAACATACTGTAGGTTTTAGAGATGGCATTAATTCTATTTTCAAGGTTAATAAGCTTATCTTTAATAAGCTCCTCATGCATACTGTCTCGTTGTAATCGTATCATGGAGAGAATTATCTGTAAATTGTTTTTAACCCGATGGTGTACCTCTTCAATCAGCACCTCTTTATTTGTCAATACCCGTTTGAGTTCTGCTGTTTTCTCAATCACTTCATGTTGAATAATCTCTTCACGCTCTTTATCATCCTTCTCTTTAAGCTCTTGTAATATTTTATATCGATCTGCAAACGCCAAGGTTAGACTTAGCACCTCAATAATAGTTGCCCACATTAGAATGTTGGGAACCACATCTAAAAAAGAAGTAAACCCAAAAGAGTCTGAAATAATCATCAAGTACGCCACAGAGACCACCCCAAAACCGACAATAAAAAGTCTGGCTTGCTTTTGTCCTTTACCATAAACAAAAATGCTCACACTAAAATTAAAGAAGATAAACAGCACCCCAATAATCAGCGTTATAAAAAGTGATTTTAAAATAAAAATCATAATAATCGAAATGACCATAAAGAACATATAGAGTTTAAATATCCACCCATAGGTAGGAATCTTTAAAAAAGTGATAGAGAAAAGAATGGAGCTAAAGAGCATGAGACCCAGTTTTGAGATAAGCAGTTTCATGTCCATTAAAACTAGCCAGTGTGGTAAATATATTTTACTCAACCCTAAAAAAGTGGTCTGATACCCAATAATACAGAAGAGGTAAAATCCATAATAGGCGTAACTCTTGTCACCACTATAAAATGAGAGTAGCACCACATACAACATTAATCCCAGTAAGATACCCAACATTAATATTCGAGGAGCTTGTTTCTTTAAATCATTATCCCTAAACTGCTGATACTCTTGAATGGTTATATTAAAAAAGAAGGAGGTGTGTAGAGAAGAGACTTTTAAATAGTAATCATAGGAACTTTTAGCAGGAAGAGTAATATGATAGAAGTAATAAAGCGTAGATTGAACTTTATTTTGTGTTATTCCATTGTAAATAACGTCATCGCTATCCCCTCTATATAACGCTATATTCTCTAGTGAAGGAGAGTTTAATACCACTATCTTTTTTATCTCTTTAGTAGAAGAGTTTTCTAAAATAAAGTGTACCCATACACTCTTTTGCGATTGAGACCGATGAATGTTATCGTTCGAATAAGGAGCAAAACACTCCTTTGCAATCAACTGCTCTTTGGTAATATTCTTATCAACAATGCAAACGTCACTAAATGTTAAAATAGAGCCATTAACTTCGGTTGCAATATCCACAGAATGAATGGCATAGAGAGGTATATTAAGAAAAAATATATATGTTAAAGTTTTCCAAGGTATCATAATATATTTTAACATAATATAATATTATCATAATAATACTTATTATTGAATTTTATTTAAACTCTTTCTATTTAAGGGTTGAGATAGAGACAATTTTAAAACTTCCATCAACCTCTTTTAGCGTCATCACTCCTCGACTTTGACCTGAAAGTTTTTTTCCTTTTCGGCTCTCTACTGACCAAATGGTTGTGGTTTTAACATCAAAATAGTTTACCCCTCGCTTTTGATAGCTTCTTAAAACTTTAAAATCTTTAATCTTAAATACTCTACTTCTCCATTTTCTATTGTATTTCTGTATCAACTTATGAATTTTACGATGCGATACATTTCTAAATTTAAAGTATCGCTTAACACGTGTATCATAGTAGCTTAATGTCTTCCCAATATTACTTTGAGATGAGACTTCAATATACTCATGTAGAAAATCTTCTATCTTCATCTCTGCTGTCTGAATAGGTTTTACTTCCTCTTTTTTAACAGTAACAGCATGAGGTGCTTCAACTGATTTTACAACCTCCTGAACCCTCTCAACAGGCACAGGTATAGGTAGTGCCACCGAAGGCTGCAGGCTAGTAATATTTGTCTCATTAGCCATTTTGGCTTCTAATGTCTTACGAGGAACACTTGTCACACGTACTATTCTATCACTTTGATTATCTACCTCAGAAGCCACCTCTTCTCTACCCTCCTCAAACGCTGGAAACTCAGCCATAGCTGTGGGATTCTTAGGTCTATCTACTGCCATCGGTGTAGGAGTAATCGCCTCCTCTGTTGGACTCTCTTGAGGCTCTTTTGTGGTTATCTCTTCTAGCTTAGTCTTATTATTAGTTGGATTTACAATCGTTTTAGCAATGACTGTATCAGGTGCTGTATCGGACGTTTGAAAATATT
>Ga0256828_1001365_pt1 | contig 15250 bp, 20 predicted proteins | sample CV88metaG_FD_185993 | JGI IMG/M metagenome (GOLD analysis project Ga0256828, IMG submission 185993) | Hydrothermal vent microbial communities from East Pacific Rise, Pacific Ocean - CV88 | ecosystem: Environmental > Aquatic > Marine > Hydrothermal vents | place: Pacific Ocean: East Pacific Rise...
TTTCATAATTATTCTGGAGGATATGCTGGAAAATATCAAGACATTAAAGATAGACTTGAATTTGATGAAAAACATATTATAGATTTCCTTAAAGTGGCAAAACAATTTCTTACTAAAAAAGAATGGAAGAAAATGGTTGAAGGCAAAAACTTTTGGTTTGATGCAAAAGATATGCTTGAAAGAGGAATTGCTACTCATATTGTAATCGATGGTCAAGAAATGACTTATAAAAAATACAAAAAATATCTCAAGAAAAAAGGAAATAAATAATGAAAATTAGAAAATTATTTAAATATGAGAATGCTCATATAGTAAGAAACTGTACTAGTGAAAGATGTTCTCATTCAATTCACGGACATAGTTACATTATTGAAGTGGTATTAAAAGGGAATAAACTTGACAATGGTATGATGATTTACGACTTTGGTTTAATGAAAGGAACTATCAAAGATATTATTGATAGTTTTGATCATACAATAACTGTTTGGGATAAAGACACTGATTTGGTTGAAGTTGCTAAAAATTATTCAGATAGACATATTATTTTACCAATGAGTTCAAGTGCTGAAGCTCAATCAATTCTTTTATTTAAAATTATTCAAGAAATTCTTAAGCATACGAAAATGAATAATGGTGAAGGTAAAGTTAAAATTCATAAAGTTAGAGTTCATGAAACAACAACTGGATGGGCAGAAGCCACAAAGAAAGATATTGAATTGATTGATTTTGATTTAGAAGATATTGTTTTTAGTGATCAAATAAAATCAGAATGGAAAGATCCAAAAATGTGGGATAAATTATTAAAAGCAATAAAAACTGGAAAAAAAGTATTTAAAAATCCAAAAGTAAAACCACAAGTATAAATTGGAGGAAATTAATGTCAAAATATAGTCGTACCAAAATTGAAAAAATTCTTTTAGATATTGAAAATGAATTAATCGAAGATGTAAGAAAAATAAAGAAGAAAAGTGATCCAAAATCACATAGAAATAAATATATGCTTTCTTTTAAAATTAATGCGATTTATAATGAAAGAATGAGATTAGCTCTTCATAGGGGAGGAATAAAAGAATTTACTCCTAAATTTGTGCCAATCAATAATATGGAAATTATTAAATTTCAAAGAAAAATATTTAAACTTATTAAAGAACATATATTGAAAACAGGAAAATTAAAGCCAATTAAGGACCTTTAATGACTGGATATTTTAGCATAGATTTTCTTTTATATGTTGGAAGATGGATTATCAGTGCATTTGTAATGATGGTTCCTTTATATATTATAAATAAATATAAATTGACTGATAAAGTTTGTAAAAAATATAAAGAGTATCTTGATTTAGTAATTATACAAATAATAGGTGCTTTTATATTCTGGTATATTGATCAAATGATCTTCGCTAAATAAAATAGGATATTTTATATATCCTATTTTTTTGTGTTTTCAAAAAAACAATCCATTTTAGATTTAATGAGAATAATATCAACTTAATCTAAAATGGATATTAAAATAAACTGAAAGAACTGATTTAGTTTAATTATTTCAGAATATTTAAAGATCGAAAATGGATTACATTGATATTATTAATATTCAAAGCAATCCAAAATGGATCAAAAATTTTTTATAGAGTTTTTTTGAAGTGTTTGGGTTGTTTATGTATTTGGATTTTTTTGTGTTTTAAAAAAAACAATCGAAAATAGATTTAATGAGAGTAATATCACAGTAATCTAAAATGGAACAACATTGATATTATAAGCTATAATTTAAAAGGAGCAAATATGCGAGAAAATATTTCAACAGAAGAAGTTCAAAAACTTATCAATGAATTAAATGAAAAGAAAGAACAGTTGGAAAATGAAGAACGAAATGCTGAAGTACAAATACAAATGCTTACTCAAAATCTTCAAAAATACGAAGAGTACCTGCAGCAAAATTTTGGAACAACTGATTTAGAATCTTTACAAAATATATTAGATGAAAAGAAAAAAGAACTTCAAGAATGGGTAAACCAAGTAAACCAAAAACTTGGTCAATAAATTAAAAAAATTCTAAGGAAAGATATGAATAATATCAAACAAACTTATTTTAAAATAGATAAAAACAGATTAATGGATTTATTAAATTCATATAATCCTAATCTTATTATAGAAAAAACATTTACTGTTGATTCAAAAGATGGTATAAAAATTATAAAAATAGAAACCTCTACTAAATACGGTAAAGGAAAAAAATACATAATGTATTTTGATCAAATTGAAAAATATTTGGAAGTAACTGAATTAATAAAAAAATACAATTTTCAAGAAATTCAAGAGGAGAAATAATGGGTAAAGAAAATAAAGTAGTAAAACTCAGTGACAGAACACATGCTTTAAAAAGATCAGCTAGATATTTAGGAAGCATCGTTCCTCAAAACATCCACAGACCAATCATTGATGAAGGTAATATTATTTTTGGAGATGTAACTTATGTTCCTGCTTTTTTAAAGATTATTGATGAATTTATTGATAATTCAATTGATGAAGCATTAAGAACTGATTTCAAATTTGCTAATAAAATCATTATTAAAATTGATGATAAAAAAGTTCAAGTTCAAGATAATGGTAGAGGTATTCCAGTAAAACCTGCGTTGGATGAACATGGAAAAGAGTTAAAGCAAATGATGCCTGAACTCGCTTGGACTGAATTGAAAGCAGGGAGTAATTTTGATGATGACAATGATAATACAAATATTGGTCAAAATGGAGAAGGTGCTTCTCTTGGAGTAATTTTTGCTACAAAATTTGTAGGTGAAACTGATGATGATAATAAATACTTTAAAATTACTACTAATAATAATTTAGAAACAAAAAGAGCAACTGTTTCTGATTCTAAAGGGGAACGTGGAACAAAAGTAACTTATTACCCTGATTTAGAAAAGCTAAATCTTGGAGATAAAATAGATGCTAATTTATATGAAATGTTAATTCATTTTAGACTATTGTATCTCGCATTAACTTATCCAAAAATTGACTTTAGATTAAATGGTAAATTAATCAAAACAAGAACATTTAGAGAATTAAATAAAGAATTCTTTGATTCATCAATTGTATTTGCAGAAGATGAAGATGTAATTGTAGGAGTAAGTCATTCAGAAGAAGGATATAAATTTATTCAATTTATAAACGGAATTAATGTTTATAATGGAGGAGAACCTCTCGAATATGTAGAAAAACGTATTTTAACTCCTATTATGGAAAAACTTCAAAGAAGATATAAAAATATAAAAATCAATGATTTAAAAAATAAAATTGTTTTGCATGTTGTTTTGAAAAATGTAATTAAACCAAGATTTGCTGATCAAATTAAATCACAATGTGTAAATACTGCAAGTCAATTTCCAGAACAAGCAAAGCAAATCATTGAAATTTCAAAATCAAGATTCATTGATAAAGTTTATAAAGATAAATCAATTATAGAACCTATTGTTGATTTATTTAAAGCAAAAGAAATGATTCAAGAACAGAAGGCTGCAAAGAAAGCGACTAAGAAAAAAAGAGAGCAACCAAAATATTGGAAACCAGCGAAAGAACATGGATATTTAGTTCTTAGTGAAGGAGATTCTGCTTTTAGTAGTATTATTCCAGCAATTGGTAGATATGATAAAGGATTCTTTCCATTGAAAGGTAAAATTCTTAATGCTTTAAAACATCCATTATCTAAATTATTGAAAAATGATGAAATTATGAACATTGCTGATATTCTTGGTATTGAATGGGATCAGAATCAAAAAGAATTTAAGTATAAAAATGTAGTAATCGCTACTGATGCTGATCTTGATGGCATTCATATTTCATCTTTATTAATCTCTTTCTTTTTCAAATATGCTAAACATTTACTTGATAATGGAAATATATATTTGCTTAAAACACCATTGATTATTATTTATAAAGGTGATAAGATATTTAAATTTATTTTTGATTTCAATGAACTAAAAGAATTTGAGAGCAAGAATAAAACAAAAGGAATCACTTATAAATATACTAAAGGACTTGGTAGTTTATCAGAGCTTGAATGGGAAGAATTATTTGAACAATTTAAGTTTGAAGAATTATTGTATCAAGTAAAAGTAACTGGAGAGCAAGATTATCATAAACTTGAATTATGGATGATGGAAGATAGAGAATATCGTAAGAAAATTGTAAAAGAAAATATATCAAATTTTAATATGGATATGGTATAAAAAGGATACAAAATGATAGCTGCAGCAAAAGATGATTTTGGGCTAAATGAAGAATTTAAAAAAATAATCGACGAAGATAATGTAAAAGAAATGCCTTTAAATAAGAATTTAGAGGCATTTGATCAATTTTTATCTTCGGTTGAACGAAGAAGTCCTGCTGTAAAAAAACACATGATATCTTTAATTGATAATGGAAATACATATATTGTTGGGAACTCAGCTTATGAGCTTTTCCGTAAAGAAAGATTTCCAGAGATGAATACTGACTCAAATGATATTGATATATTTAAAATATACAATTGTAATGAGACAACAATTGAATGGTTTTTTAAGGGATTTGATTTTACTAAAATCAAATCAGATGAAAAAGAAAAAACATATACAATGTTGACTTATTTATATTTAACATATAAAACATATCAATTTTTGAGACAATTCTTTTTAAGTTTAATGAACATCAGTGATATTAGAGACAATTATTCTATTTATGCTGATATGATAAAAGAAAAACAAAAAACCAAATCAATAGATAAACTTTTTTACACAAGCGGAGTATTTTCTAATCAGCTTGTGTATAATTCAAATAAAACAAAAGCAAAGGATTACGGGCAAATTTACAGAATAATTCATTTGTTTTTAAATAAACTAAGATTTCAAAAAATATCAAATATTTCAAAAATCAAAACATTGGATGAAGCAATTGCTGTTTTTAATGAGACAAAATATCTTTTTGATGATTTTGAATTGGGAAGAACAAGTGATTATTTTACAATGAATAAAAATTTATCGAATGTTAGATATTCTCCTTCATTTTTCAAATCATTGAAATTTATTTTTAATATTGATGTTAACAATTATCCTTTGGTTTTAAACTTTACATTTTTAACTACAAAAATAAAACATCATTCGAGTAAAAAGAAACCTAAGAAAAAATATAGTAATTTAAGATATTATCATCAATCATTAAATTTTTATGGAGAAGATGAATCATCATTTAATACTATTAATAATTCTTTAAATTTTGTATTTGAAAAAGGTAATGTTTATAATAATTTCAGATCACCTACTTTTGATGAAATGTTTGAATCATTAAAAAAAACAACAGTGTTGTCAAAAGAAGAATATAAAAATGTTCATGAAAAAATGACTCAAGACGAATTCAAAGAATTATTTGATAAAATTAATTCTTTACATGTTTCGCAATTAGCAGTTTCAACACAAAATATTTACCAAGTAGGATCATCGTTTGACAAATCATTGACTTTTTTACAAAACATTAATCATTCAAGAATCAATCATAAAAAGGTTTTAATAAATCTTTTATTGCTTTACCAAAACCCAACTCACTTGATATTTAATGTTCAAAAACATGTTATGCAAAGAAATAAGAATTACGATATACTTGAAAAATCTTTAAAAAAATTAAATAAATATCTTCAAAGAGAAAATATTGATGAAGTTTATCGTATTTATAAATTATTTGATTTATTTCATTATGCTGAGATATACGGATATATAAACTACGCCAAAATGTTTGATAAAATAATGAATCAAAAATCAAAATATATAATAAAGAAAAGCATTGTTCAGTTATTGGTGGCAATAAAAAATGGAAGCTTTTCAACACAAAAACATTATTCAGATATTCTATCTGATTTAAAAAAATATAACGTATTATAGAGGAGAATCAATGAGTTCAAAAAGAACACCAAAACCAACTAAATCTGTAAATCTAACAGATTTCCTTGATAATGATTTAGGAAATTATGCTTTTTATAAAGTACTAACACAAATTCCTCATTTAACAGATGGATTGACTATTACACAAAGAAAGATAATGTATGTTTTAACAACTAAAATTCCTGATAAAAAAGTTAAAACAGCTCAGATGTATAGTTATCTATTAAATGAAACAAACTATGTTCATGGTGATATGTCTGTATATAACACCACAGAAAATATGGCAGCTACTTATAAAAACAATATTAATTTAATTGAACCATTTGCTAATTTTGGAACAAGAACTATTCAAGGAGCATCATCTCCAAGATATACTGAATTAAAATTAGCTAAAATCTCAAAAGAGATTTTTCCAAAAGAAGACTTTGCTATACTTCAAGATCAAGAATTTGAAGGGCAATTAATAGAACCATATTTTTTAGCACCAATTATTCCTCTTGCAATTATCAATGGGAATAATGGTATTGCTATGGGATATAGTAGTGATATTATGGCAAGAAATCCTTTAGAAGTTATTACAATAATTAAAAAAATATTAACTGGAAAGCTTAAGAAGCTTCCAGTTAATATGAAACCTTGGATTCCCTTTTTTAAAGGAACAATTGAAAATGGAGAAAATTCAAAACAATGGATTTTCAAAGGAGTAATTAATAAAAAAGGAAAAAGAGGATCAACTGGAACAATTGAAATCCTTGAAGTTCCTTTTTATTCAAGAGAGAAATACCTTGATAAAGTAATAAATAAATTACTCGATGATGGTGTAATTAAATCATGGAATGACAACTGTAAAAAGAATGATTTTTACTTTGAATTAAAAGTTCCTCTTGAAATTTACAATAAATCAGAAGATGAGTTGTTAAATATATTTAAACTTATATCAACTAACACTGAAACTCTCACTTTTATTAAGAGAGATGAATCGAACATTGAATTACTTGAATACAATAATATCGCTGAATATTTTAAAGATTGGATTGCAGAAAGATTAAATCTTTATAATGTTCGAAAAAATTACATTATTTCAAGAATGATATTTGAAATTAATAAATTAGAGAATAGAATTAGGTTTATTGATTTAATCATTAAAGAAAAACTTGAAGTTCGTGGAAGAAAAAAGAAAGAAATTGAGAAAGATTTAGAAAATCTTAAATTTGATAAAATTGAAGATTCATTTGATTATCTTTTGGGTATGCCTATTTGGAATTTAACTCAAGAGAAAATAGATGAATTTGTTTCTAAAAAAGAAGCAATTGAGAAAGATTTAGAAGAATATAGAAAAACAGAGTTGACTCAATTATGGTTAAATGATTTAGTTAATCTTGAAAAAATGATTAAAAAAGAGTTACAAGAGAAGACAAAATAGTCTTCTCTTTCTTTTGTCTTTAAAAAAAATCAATCTTTTGAATAATACATTTACTTTAGAACTCGTATGTTTTTCGTTGATATTATAAAAATAAGGAGAGACACAAATAGTTGCTTTTTATAAAGCTAAAATCAAAAAACTATAATAGTATCATAGCAGGTGTCTCTCCGATTTTTCTTCGCGAAGAAAAATAATCCAGAGCAAGGAGGAAAGTTATGGACATACCACGAAGAGAAAGAGTGGACGATGGATCCCCTCTTTTTCACTTAAACGGCGACATTTCAGAAATGTCTCGGATACTCAAGGAATGCTACAAAAATGTCGCTTTAGTTGCTCCAATAGAAGGAGTCAGATATATAGAAGCATTAGTTAAAGGAGCAATTGGACCATCGATTCAATTGAGAATGAATGATGATGGTATCAAACTAATGCGAGGGAAACAATGGATATGGGCAGCATCATTCTACGGAAGAAAACCCAAACATATTTTAAAAGGGAATTCTGAGAAAAACGAACGAGGTACTGTTCAATTAGGAATACGTGAAGATAAGGTTCTTTTTAAAAGAAACCTGTTTAAGCTAGTAGTATTCCTTGTTGTATTTGGTAAAGAAAACAAGCCAAAAACTATTCAAAAAAATATAAATTGGCTTGACTTTCATCAAAGCACGTTACGAGAGATTTGGGCTATTTTTGAAGAAAAGTCCAAAGCAAATAATCGATTATTTGCTGATTTAGTATTTGAACTAGTCAACCCTGATATTATGACTAAAGGGTTAAAAAAAACAAGACAATTAAAAATATAAGGAGATAAAGATGAGTGATAGAATGACTTTTAAAGAATATATGGAGGAGCAACTAAGACACAGATTTGCTCCAACAAGCAAATTAGGGATTGATAACGACATTATTGTCAATATTATGGAATCAAGTTCAAATGATCCTGAATGGGTCGAGAACTTGATTGAAAATAAAGGTGGGTTATTTAACCCTAACTTAAAATTACTAAATATTGGGTTAAACGAAATTGACCCATATAATATTCTTGCGGAGAAATATCCACCATTTGTGTTAACAAAAGGATTTGCTTCTTTTATGAAAGAAGCTGGAATCCCCAAAGGGCATTATAGTAATTATTTTGGAGGAAAGTCTTTAAAGACTAAATGGAGAAAACTCCAAAATAATAATTTAAATATAGTGGTAATAGGGTATGGTGGTGCAATGTCAAATATTCTATTTAACTTGAGCTTGCTTGCAGATGCTTTTGACCACTCATTGATCTTTGATAGTATCAGTATAGTAGAACCAGATAACTGGTCTTTGACTAATATCATGCGGGTAAGTAAACCAATCATGCACCGAGCTTTTAGTAGATATCAGCTGACAACTGATACTCTCAAAAAGCTCATGATTATTGATAAAGAAATTGAACTTGGTGAAGAGGGAGAATTGATTGATGGTTATCTTGATGCAGATCTAATTGATCAATTTTTAGAGAAAAACCCAGATACAATTTTTATCGGTGCTCCAAACTTCGAGACAAGAAAAACGCTTGAAGAAAAAGGAGCGCATTTTATTATGATAGGTCATAGTGGAAACAGAATTCGTATGACGAAAAACCCAGTAATTCATGCTGGTGTTGAGGAAACTTATGGGACAATTGACGTTCCAGTTTTACTTTGTAATCTTTGGGTTGCAACGTATAAGCTTATTGAGTTACTACAAGACCCCGACGCAATTCGGGCAGCAGAATCTGATTATGAGTTTTTTGAGTATGATTTCGATACAGTTGCTTCAGAAAAAGTGGAGCTAATTAAAAAAGATTTTATGGAGGAAAGATAATATGGCAAGAGATATTTTAGAGGTAATTTTAAACGAAGAGTTTGATGATATGGTTGAGTCAGTGACTCAAGATAATTCAATTGGATCAAAAATTGATACAATTGATGATAAAGGAAACGTGTTGTTTCCTATTGGCGCTGGTTTATCTTGGGATGATGTTGTGGAGATCTTTGAGTCTCCATTTAATGAATTCAGTGGACTGAAAGTAAGCCAAGAAGATAATTTTATAAATCATGATTATCTTTATAACGAAGTAATTGATTCCGTAAAAAGAATCAAATGTAGTCCAGCAAAAGCAATTCAAATTATTCAAGGAATTATCCCTGAAGCTAAAAATGATTTAATGGGTGCTCTTTGGATTGACGAAACAAAACCAAATTGGGTTTTGAATCCACTGCACCCATTGGTTGCATATGGTATAATGAATGGCATGTATGAACTTCCTAAAGAAGTAACTATGTTACTTTTCTTATATAAGAACGGAAGCTCAAATTTCAATAAAATCCGCGACGAATATGTTGATGCAATGAAATCATTATTTGGTGCTGAGTTGAAAATCATTGATAAAACATTGAATTTTGATATTGAAAGCCAAATTCAAGTCAGAGTAACTCAAAAAGATTTTGATAATATATATGCTCCAAGCATGACTAGTGCATATGTTGAATACAATTCAACTATGCCAAGAGGATTAATGGCAATAGTTCCTGTGCAATCGATTACTAAAGGAGAAATTCTTCCTTATTATGGTAATGCTATTGTTAGTGAAGGTGGAGTTGGAATGAATTTACCTGGAACAATTTCTGGTAATATCAAATACGGGTTCTATAATGGTAGGGATAGAGAAGGTGTCTGTACAGGAGACTACTCAAATCGTTCTATTGTTGGATGGAGAACTCTAAACAGATTAAACATAAATTCAACTTGGTATAGTGAACATATAAATCGAAATTTTAAATCTATTGCTCTTGCTGCGATAGAGTTAAGTTATTCGATTTATTCAACTGAAGAAGGAGGCATAGATGAATAATAAAAGAAAGATGAAAGAATGTTTTGGTGCTGAATACGATTATGAAGATAACGTTGTGAAAGTAGTCAAAGGAATCAAAACAATAAAAGACGGGTATGGAGAGTAATCTCTGTATCTTTGATTTACAAAAATAAAAAAATTAAAAAATAAAGGATAATAGATGAAAAATAAAATCGGATTCAAAGCAAATCAAGCAACAAGTGGTTTTAAAGGAAATAATTCAACATACGATAAAAAATATCGAGATGATGCTGATGATTGGTATCAAAATAAATATGGTTATATTAAGGCAACATATGAAACACCACAAGAAATCAAAGATTTCACACAATACAATATAGTAGTGTTTGATCAGAAAATACTAAATGGAATTCAGAAAAAATGTACACCTAAAGCAGGTGGTAGTGAATTTCAATTTCACTATCGTGCATTGCAAGTGAAAGTTGAAGATGAAATTGGGAGGAAAATGGTGTTTACTTTCCCAACAGTATTCTTTAACTTTCCACAGAAAGTGAGCTCAGCTTCTGTAGATTTTCATCTTGATGAAGTTGCAGCAGTAAGTGAAAAAGTAAAAGAAGCAAGTAAAAAACTCGCGAATCTTTACTCAGGATGGTTCCCGAAAGAGTTTTTTACTCAAAGAGGATATAATATAAGATTTGTGGAAGGAGAAATCGGTTCAATCCATAGACATCCTGGAAGATTTGGATTTAGTTTAACAGACTTGCGCAATAATCCATTAAATCCAGGAGTAATTTTTAGAGTTAGACAAGCAGAGGATCTTCATCAAGTTGACTCAGTACTTTACTGTGGAACTGATGCAGAATTGTATACAACTGAGACAAGATTATTCAACACAAAGCTTGTTGATCCTAATGATGAGGATAAAGGTGCAGATGGAATAGTTGCTGAATGTCCTACTGTCACTTATATTCGCCAAGAGGAAGAGCAAATTCAAAATGTTGGTTTTGGGAGTTTCTTTGGGCACGAAGACAAACCAGCTTCAAAATACATGATTCATAAATTCGAGACAGATGAAGTATTTGAAGAAGCTGAGAAAATCATTGAGTTGTTCTTCCAGAAAGGATATGAACCAATCGATGTTGTTGACCCAGAAATGATTGAAAACCGATTCGTTGGATATTATGGAGGGCACGTCAAGAAAACTGGGAACGGTTATTGGAAATGGGATGCAAAACAACGCAAAAGCATTTGGGTGTCAAATGATAAAAAAAGCAAGAAAGATAAGCAAAAATCCATTTATGATTATGAGCAAGATTATGAAGTAGGAATGAATGACTATGATTATCTTTATGGCTATCATGATGATGAATATGATATCGAAATAATTCAAGATGAGGAGGATGATGATGATTCAACAAACAATCTTCTTCTAAAACATGATAAAGAAGAAGCAGAAGGATTCATTCTTGAAGAAATCAAGCTTGTGTTGAATAAAGAAAAACTTGAGCTCGGGGATCTAAAAAAAATGATTGATAACAGATTCACTGAACTTAAAGAAATCAAAGATTTCTATTTCCATGATGGGCTCAATGGGTTGACAATAACTGTCGGAACAGAAGCGATCGTGTTTTATGCATATACTTGTCGATATGACGATCTTGCAGCAAACACGATTCAATATAAAAGCTGGGATAAGGCATAAGCCTTATCCTTTTTTAATTAGGAGAAACATGAAATTTACCAAGAGAGAATTTACTGAAGATGATTTAAAAAAGTATAAAAAAGTCATCAAAGTAGAAAATTATTATATTTTATATGATGGTGAAAATATTTATATTGGGGGTTCAATTATAGGAAATCTCGCAAAACTAAATATATTTTTATTTTCGTATCAAATTAGAAGAGGAAAAGATTTAATTGATGATATGGGAGAAGATAGTCCTATTGAATTTGAAGAAGATGAAATCCTCTATACTGTGTCTATGATAACACATGAGGGAATTCTTGCTCATAAATATGTAGGAGAATTAAAAATGGTTTCATTCTTCTTTGAAAAACAATCGAGCGCTCTTATTTGGATTTCATTATTGGAAAAACTTAGATTTGCTAATTTTGAATATGATAAAGTCTCGGAGATTTTTCAAGGATAATATCAATGTAATCTAAAATGGATCTAAGTTGATATTATTATCACAGTTGATCCATTTTAGATCAAAAAATTTTTGGAGGTAAAAAATGAAAATATTATATACGGAAGCAAGTCAAAAACAGTTTACTGATTTGAAAATTGATAATAATACAAATCTTATTATCTTAAAATTAGTATCTTGTATGCTTGATAATGTTTCGTATTTAAAGATTAAAAAAGTTCCAAATGATGTTGAGCCAAAAGTTTATCATTATAATAACAATGTTGCTCTTGCAATAAGCAATTTGCAGATGAGAGAGGGAGCAGTTGATGATATTAAATGGGCTTTTTTAAATAGAGATTTACAGAAAATAATTAGTGTTGTAAATAGTGGTACTTCTAAGATATTTGAAGTAAAAATATTTTAAAAAAAATTAAAAAAACAAGAAAGGATGAAAGATGGCAAAAATTAATGGAGGAAAGGGTTTCGAAAATTTTGATATCGAAGCTTATAAAATAGAACAAGAGATTTTAAAAAAAGAAAGAGAGCAAGAGGAGAAAGAATTGATTAGAAAAGGGCGCCCAAGAATGCCTAGAATCAATTCTTGTATTTATTGCGATAGAAAATTTTCTGAAAGAACAGTAAAACTTGATTTTTCAGAATGTGAAACATTGGATGATATTTTATGTGCAATTGATGATGCGGATGAAGATTTATCAAGATTTATTTGTAAAGAATGCAATTCTTTTTTTGGAGTATCATTGAGTATGGAAGGGTTTCCTTCTCATTATCCTGGATGGATGCCTGAAGATGCAATTAAAAGATTAAATGAAGCAAAGGAAAAAGGATATGCTAATATTCTAAAATCACAAAAATTCTTTGCTCCTTCTGGTAATGTTATTGAAGTTGAATTTGGCGACATTTTCCCTATAAAAAGAGTATCAGTTGATTCAACTGATAAGGGCTTCAGTGCAAAAGATTTTTATTCAATTGATATTATGGTTGGTCCTGATAAATTAACTCTATTTCCTTGGGAATTTGGTACGATTTCATGGACTGAATTGATGATGGAATTGCGAGATGGTACCTACGAAACAGTGTATTTAGAGAATGATGTCGAAGGGTATTATGAACCAGTTCCTGAAATAAGAGAATTGTTTAGAAATACTTTTGGTGATCGATAAAGGAACTTCAATGAAAATTAAAGTTTTAAAAATAAGAGATATTTATGCTGTTGATTTAGATTGGGAAGATGATGTGAATGAATTGATATCTGCACTTAAAAAATCTAGTATAGAGATACTTCCTGCTTTTAATAGAAATGGGGTATATTGTAGAGGAAATGTTTGTTGGGTAGAAATCAATGGGCATGCTTTTTATATAGATAAAAAAGACTTTGATTATACTTTAAATGAGTATAATTACAGAGAAAGGCCTTTAACACAAAAAGAATTTGAGGCAATTTCTATTATTAGAAATAGAAATCCAAGATTATATAAAAAACATAATCTTGGAAAGTTATATAATCAAGAACTTCAAAGAAGGGATATAATTGATATTCAGCGAGGAGTCGCTAGAGCATTTTTACAAATAGATAAGGAAAATAAATGAAAGAGTATATTTTAGATGCAACAGATAGGGACAATTATGGGTTGATTGATGCATTGGGTTTTTTGCTTAATGTATTTGATATCAGTGATTTAGATGAATGTGAATGCAGCTCGGATTATATAACCGAGGAGGTTTCTACTTTAAGAAATCATCTTGAATTTTTTGTGGAAAAGAAAATTAGATCAATTTGTCCAGAAGAAGGAATTTTGGGATTTAATTTTGGCAAATCAAAAAAATACATTTATATCCCAAAAGGGTATTTTTATTTAAATGGATGGGAGGACAGCTTGATTATTCGAGACACAAAAGAGGATGCTTTAAAAGACAGAGAGTTATATTTTAAAGGAAGATAATGAAATCTGTTGAAAAATTTGCGTGGTTGCCAAAAATAGTTTACCATCTACAAATGGGGTTTAAAATACCAATATGGTTAATGTGGTACTGGCAGCCTGTATTTGAAGATAAAGAGGATGAAGAATTTTGGAAAAGCAAGGATAATGAACAACCATTTTTCAACATCCAATCAGGAGAACCTTTAGTTAGTTCACGAAGATTCGATGAACCAGTAAGAAGTAGTACTAATAAATGGTAATAAGGAGAAAAATTATGAAAAACGAAAAACTTCAAAAAAGAATATATAATATAAATGAAATACTTATTATTTCATTGCTTCTATATTTTGGATATAGAGCTTCACAAACATCAGATCAGGTTTCTATGACTATTTGGCTTATAAGCGCTTTTATGTATATGTTATTATCAAATATTTGGTATAAGTTATATGAAATTCATCGAGATATGAATAAAACAAAGGAAATGCATAATGAAAACGAAGAAAAGTAATCAAAAATTAAATGGATCGAAAGATCCATTTAAAATAAAATTTTTTGCGTCAAAATTACTTCATTTTTTCTTGATAGCAGAAGAATTTTTTAGAAGATCTTGGTTAGATATAATTATAGTTGTATCTTTTTTAATTTATTCAATTTTTGCTTCAGATGATTTAGAGGGTAAAGTTTTTTTCACAGATGGAGTAACGGTAGCAATTGTTTATTTTACATATAGGCTTGTTAGGGCGGTTTTTTCCGAATCTGAAGACTCAAGTGATGTTGATCCAGGAGTAATAACTTTTACATTTATAATTATGTTTGTTATTGCAGTTGTTCTTGCTTTTATGGCTTATGTGATTAGTTTAGGAGTAAAAGGATCAATAGTTGAGCAGGAATTTAAAAATTCTCCTAATAAAATAGAAAAAATTGTTTCATTAAACATTACTGATCTCACAATGGATGATCGAGGTAATTTTTATATGAATATTCGACCGGATTCAAATAAACAAGTTATAAAAGCATTTG
>Ga0256828_1001366_pt1 | contig 15245 bp, 17 predicted proteins | sample CV88metaG_FD_185993 | JGI IMG/M metagenome (GOLD analysis project Ga0256828, IMG submission 185993) | Hydrothermal vent microbial communities from East Pacific Rise, Pacific Ocean - CV88 | ecosystem: Environmental > Aquatic > Marine > Hydrothermal vents | place: Pacific Ocean: East Pacific Rise...
CCATTGCTGTGATTGACAACTATATTTCAGAAGCGAGTCAAGATATTCAGGATGCTTATGCTAAAACAGTAGAAGCGTTAAAAGAGGCTGGGCATACTATTATTCATAAAAACATGGCAAATACCAAGTATGATATTGCTACTTATTACATCGTAGCAACAGCAGAGGCGACCACCAACTTGGCACGTTATGACGGAATTCGTTATGGTAAACGTGTTGAGGGGGCGAACCTCGAAGAGACATACAGAAATACCAGAGCCCAATTTGGTGATGAGGTAAAAAGAAGAATCATGCTGGGGAACTTTGTTCTTTCAGCTGGTTACTACGATGCCTACTATGTAAAAGCTCAAAAAGTAAGACATTTGATTCGCGATGAGTTTAATGCTATTTTTGAAGAGGCAGATTTGATTTTGTCACCGGTAGCACCAACGGTTGCACCAAAAATTGGCTCTATCCATGACCCATTAGAGATGTATAAGTCAGATATGTATACCATTGCTATTAACCTAGCAGGGCTTCCTGCTATCTCTTTGCCAGTGGCAAAAGATGCAGAAGGTATGCCAATAGGTCTACAACTCATAGGAAAAGCATTTAACGAACAAGCTGTGTTTGATGGGGCATTAAGCCTTGAGAACGCTATAAACTACACAAAATAAAGGAAACCTCTACATGAACATTAAGAAAAAAGCATTAACATTTGAAGATGTACTTTTGGTACCACAACACTCAACCGTACTGCCTAAAGAGGTTTGTATTAAAACCAATTTGACCAAACGTGTAACGTTAAATACGCCTTTGGTATCAGCTGCGATGGATACCGTAACTGAGTACAAAGCAGCCATTGCTATGGCTCACCTTGGTGGGATTGGGATTATTCATAAAAACATGGATATAGAGACTCAAGCAAAACAGATTTCAAAAGTTAAAAAATCTGAAAGTGGAATTATTATCGACCCTATTTACATTGCTCCTAACAAAACAGTAGCTGATGCAGATGCTTTAATGGGTGAGTATAAGATTTCAGGTGTTCCAGTTGTTGATGACAACATGGTTTTACTGGGAATTATTACCAACCGTGATATGCGTTTTATTACTGATATGACAGCTGTAATAGAAGATGTAATGACAAAAGCACCTTTAGTGACAGCAAAAGCTGGAATCACACTAGAAGAAGCTGCAAAGGTACTTCAAGAACATAAGATAGAGAAATTACCAATCGTAGATGAGGATGATGTCCTTCAAGGTTTGGTGACCATTAAGGACATTGAGAAAAAAGAGCAGTTCCCTAATGCAAACAAAGATGAGCATGGAAGACTTAGAGTTGGTGCTGCTATTGGTGTGGGTCAACTTGACCGTGCTACTGCATTGGTAGAGGCTGGTGTAGATGTGTTGGTTCTTGACTCAGCTCATGGACACTCTCAAGGAATTATTGATACATTAATAGAGATAAAAGCTGCACTAGATGTTGATGTTATCGCTGGAAATATTGCTTCAGGTGCTGCTGCTAAAGATTTAATCGAAGCTGGTGCTGATGCTGTTAAAGTAGGAATAGGACCAGGTTCTATTTGTACTACTAGAATTGTAACAGGTGTGGGTGTTCCTCAGATTTCTGCTATTGACGAAGTGGCACAGGTTGCCAACGCTTTAGGTGTACCTGTGGTTGCTGATGGTGGAGTTCGTTTCTCAGGTGATGTGGCTAAAGCCTTGGCTGTAGGTGCGAGTTCTGTTATGCTTGGTTCTGCTTTGGCTGGAACTTATGAAGCTCCAGGCGAGATGATCCTTTTCAATGGTAGACAGTTTAAAGAGTACCGTGGTATGGGAAGTATCGGTGCGATGAGTAAAGGAAGTACAGACCGTTATTTCCAAGAGGGTACAGCAGCTGATAAGCTGGTTCCTGAGGGAATAGAAGGGCGTGTACCATACAGAGGTAAAATCGCCTCTGTGATACACCAAATGATAGGTGGTTTACGTTCATCTATGGGTTACTGTGGTTCAGAAGATATCAAAACATTTTGGGAGAAAGCAGAGTTTGTTGAGATTACCTCAGCAGGTTTAAGTGAGTCTCATGTTCATGATGTTACAATTATTAAAGAGTCACCTAACTATCACTCTTAATCTGGACTCTTTATATTAAAACTCTTGGGGATTTACCCCAAGAAAAAAAGGATATAACTATGTCATTTAAATTTCTCTTTATACTTACGCCTCTTTTGTTGACTTCATGCATGGATAAGCAAACGCCACCTATTAACCCTTCTGAAATATATCAACCCAACTCTTCAGTCATTTATACTCCTTCTCAACCTCAATACTTACAAACATTTTGGAGTCATCTACAAGAAGGTGATAAGTGGACGTACTTTACTCAACGAGCCATTGCTAAGTATGGACAGGGTTTATTAAATAGTACACCTAGAGATGTCGTAGAGTATTGCCCACGTTACCCTGAGCTTACTAAAATACAAAGAGGGGACTTTTGGGTAGACCTTATCTCTAAACTGGCATATTTTGAGAGTTCGTATAATCCTCAAACTTCTTATGTTGAACTCTTTTATGATAACAATGGAAAGCCCGTTGTCAGTCGAGGTCTCTTACAAATTTCTAAAGAGAGTGCCAATGGTGCTAACTATAGATGTGGTATTGAAAATGAAAGGGATTTACATGACCCGAAGACCAACTTGGAGTGTGGGGTACGTATTTTAAATAAGTGGGTTACAAATGATGGAGTTATAGCAGGTAAAGAGGGCGATAAATGGCGTGGAGCTGCACGTTACTGGAGTCCTTTTAGAGACCAAGCTAAAAAGGCTAAAATAGCTGATGCCTTGGCATCTTTACCTTTATGTCACTAGAAATGAGAAAAAAGTACTCAGAATATTTTTATAAATTTAAAATAATCTCAAGGTATCTCTATCTTTAAAACAAAATTAAAAATGTTTTGGGTATAATCTCAAACTTTTTAAAATAACAACAATTAATGAAGGGTTTGCAATGTACGCAATCATTAAAGCAAGTGGTCAACAATTTAAAGTTCAAGAGGGTGATATCATCTGTTTTGACAAAATGAGTTTAGAGCCAAAAAGTGCTGTAGAATTCAAAGAAGTTCTAGCACTAGACAACGGTGAGTTAACTGTCGGTACTCCTTTCGTAGAGGGTGCAGTGGTTAAAGGTGAGGTAATTAACGAAGGTCGTGATAAAAAAGTTATTATCTATAAAAAACGAAGAAGAAAAGATTCAAAACTTAAAAGAGGTTTCAGAAGAGACTTTACTAGAGTTAGAATTACATCTATAGCATAAGGAGCATAATATGGCACACAAAAAAGGTCAAGGTTCTACACAGAATAACCGTGATTCAGCTGGACGTCGTCTAGGTGTTAAAAAATATGGTAGTGAAGCAGTAATTGCTGGAAATATCATTATTAGACAAAGAGGAACAAAAGTTCACCCAGGTACTGGTGTTGGTATGGGTAAAGATCATACAATTTTTGCACTTATTGATGGTGTTGTTGAATTCAGCAACGTATCTAGAGGTAAAAAAAGAGTTTCTGTAATACCTGCATAATTTCTAAATTAGATAGATGGAGTTTAAAACTCTCATCTATTTATACAGCTTTTGAATGCTGTCTCTCATACTCTAAATCAATCTCTATCATAGTTTTATAATCAACAATACCATTAACATCTAAGTTATGCATTGATTGAAACTCTTTTACAATTTTATTGGTCATTTTCCCAAAAATACCATCTTCCACCAGATTTTCTCCGATTTCATTTAGATTTTTTTGTAAAATATAAACCATAATACCACTGTTGCCAATATTTAGATTTTGAAAGTCATAGTTGTCACTTTTCATAATAATTCTCCTCTGTAAATTTTTCTTTGAATGTAGCTCCATCTGAATAATACATAAAAGATACGGGTTTAATCATAAAGCGATATTGGTATATTAAATTTAAAATAAATTCTAAAGTTTTTATCTATGTAGATTCTAATCAAATTTAATTATTATAAAAAAATATGTTATTTTATATGAAGTTATTTTATATTTATGGGTAAAAAGAAGTCAATATGGTAGTAAATGTGAAAATTTTTTATAAATTAATGGTTGTTTTTTTTAAATGTGAAAAAAAACTTCTTTTTTTGTTTTTTAAAATATTTCAAAAAATATCAAAAATGTTTCAATTTTTCCCAAAAAGTTACACTTTTCTGATAAAAAAATATCTTTTTACATCATACTATTGACAAATTATAAATTTTAGAGTTATAAAACTGTTAAATTATAACAATAATTATAAGAAAAAGTTTTTTAGAGTAGTTTTAGTTTCAATACACCTACATGCTCTTTTAGATATAATTCGATTAATTATAGTAGGGTAGACAAATATGTCTGCCCATGAAGGAAGTACATGTTCGTAGATAGCGTAGATTTAATGTTGAGTTCAGGTAAAGGTGGAGCAGGTTGTGTTTCATTTTGGACAGAGAAGTTTGTAGCAAAAGGTGGTCCCGATGGTGGTGATGGTGGAAAAGGTGGTAATGTTTACTTTGTTGTAGATAACAATACAGATACACTTTCAGCCCTTAGAGGTCGTAACCATATAAAAGCAGAAAATGGTCAACCAGGCGAAGGTCGTAAATGTTATGGTCGTAAAGGTCAAAGTGTAGATATCATTGTTCCTCCAGGGACACAGGTTGTTGATGCTTTAACAGATGAAGTACTTTATGATTTGGTAGAAGAAGGGGAAAGAGTTCTCTTTTTAGAAGGTGGAAAAGGTGGACTTGGAAACATGCACTTTAAAAATGCTTCTAACCAAAGACCAACTTATGCACAACCAGGTTTACCTGGTGTAACTAAAGAGCTTCGACTAGAGATGAAACTTATAGCAGATGTAGGTTTGGTGGGTTACCCAAGTGTAGGAAAATCTACACTTATTGCAGCTGTTTCAAATGCACGTCCTAAAGTGGCTTCATATGAGTTTACAACTTTAACACCAAACCTTGGGGTAGTAATGGTAGGTGAGTATGACTCATTTATGATGGCAGATATCCCAGGAATCATCGAAGGTGCTAGTGATGGTCGTGGGCTTGGACATGAGTTTTTAAAACATATTGAGCGAACCAAAACCTTACTTTTGCTTGTGGATGCAGCAAACTATCGTGACATGAAGTATCAGTATGAAACTTTATTGGTTGAGTTACAACGGTATTCAGAAGAGTTGGCTGGAAGAAGATTTGCAGTTGCTATTACAAAATGTGATTCGTTTCCTGTCGAAGAGGTAAATGAGTTAACAGAGCAATTTTTAAGTGATATAGGTTTAAAAGCCAATAAAACTCTCAATAAATTTAAAGCCAACAAAGAGTATAGCTCTTATGGTTTTGAAGAAGATTTTGGTGTAGATTTACCAAAAGATGAACCACTGTTTGTTTTACCTATTTCTTCTGTTTCTCACTTAAATACAGAAGCTTTACGTTATACACTTAAATCTTTTGTGACTTCAGTTACAGAACAAGAGAAAGAGGACTAATGAGTCAGCATAAAGAGCATCAACGTATTGTTATAAAAGTTGGCTCTCATGTCTTAACTGAAAAGGGAGCTGTTGCCAAAGAGCGTATGCGAGACTTGGTTGAGCTTATTTCAGCTATTATGGCAAAAGGTACAGAGGTTATATTGGTAAGTTCTGGTGCAGTATCGGCTGGATATACGGTCTTACCATTGGACAGATGGTCGGTAGGAAACAAACAAGTTTTAGCAGCCATTGGTCAGCCACTGTTGTTAAAAATGTATCAAGAGAAGTTTGCTACCTACGACATTATCTGTTCACAGGTTCTTTTAAGTGCAGCTGATTTGGACTCTAAAAAAAGAACCCACTTGGCACAGGTTGCTATGAATGGTCTACTCTCTAATGGTGTGGTTCCTATTATCAATGAAAATGATGTCATAGCAACAGAAGAGTTAGAGTTTGGAGACAATGATCAACTCTCTGCTTATGTGGCAGAAAATTTTAATGCAGAACTTTTGGTAATACTTTCAGATATTGATGCACTTTATGATAAAGACCCTCATAAATTTTCTGATGCTGTGGTTCGTAAAGAGATTTCAGCTCTGACAGAAGAAGAACTAACTGCTCCAACTACTGCAAACAATGAGTTTGCAACAGGTGGAATAGTAACAAAACTAAAAGCTGCTGACTTTTTACTAAATCATGGGAAAGAGATGTTCTTAGCAACGGGATTTGGCTTAGAAGATGCAAAAAGCTTTCTGCTTGATGGTGTTCAAAAGGGTGGAACGCTTTTCCGTAGGGTGTAGTTATTTAGATTTGGAAAGAATTGTAGGGTATGGCTTTAGCCTACCGTCAAATTGAATTCTTGAGTTAAAAAGGTTCAATTTTTTATGCACTTGGTTTAAACGGTAGGCTAAAGCCATACCCTACGTTGAATATTTATAAATTTAAAATATTATAACACAGTGTTTTATAGAAACGCACAGATACAAAAGGGAGAATAAATGAAAAAAATAGTCTACATGGGAACTCCCCACTATGCAAAAGAAATTTTGCAGACATTGATAGATGATGAAAAGATAGAAGTACCATTGGTCATAACACAACCTGACCGAAAAGCAGGACGAAAAGGTGAACTTAAAGCACCCGATGTAAAAGTTTTAGCAGAAGCGTATGGATTAAATATTTTACAACCAGAGAGACTCTCAGATGAGGGGATTTATGAGGCTATTGTAGAAGCAAAACCAGACTATATCGTAGTAGCAGCATTTGGACAACTTTTGCCTAAAAGTATTTTAGATATTGCTCCATGTATTAATTTACATGCTTCACTACTTCCTCAGTACCGAGGAGCAAGTCCTGTACAGCAATCATTACTAAATGGTGATAAGTTTACAGGAATTACTGCAATGCTTATGGAAGAGGGATTGGACTCTGGTCCTATTTTAGGCTATAGATATTTTAAAATTCCTCAGACCATGCTTTTACCTGAGCTGATGAATAGACTTAGTGATGATGCTTGTGCATTAACAAGAGATATTCTTCATAGATTTGATAGCCTTGAACCGATGGAACAAAATAGAGCTGTAGCGACCCATTGTAAAAAGATTAAAAAGTCAGATGGTTTGGTTGATTTCTCTTCAGCTTCTAATTTTTATGACAAATATAGAGCATTTGAAGGTTGGCCTGGAATTTTTGTTGAGGGTGGAATGAAGATTAAAGAGGTATCTTTGGTTGAAACCGATAGTCAAAATGAAAAAGGTAAAATTTTAGAACTTAAAGATGAATCAATAGTTGTAGCATGTACAAAAGGTACTCTTGAGATAGGTATTTTACAACCAGCTTCGAAAAAAGCTGTTAATGCCAAGGCATATTGTGTAGGAAGAGGATTAAAAGTTGGAAATTCTTTGCTTTAATGAATTGGCATCAACTCAGACATATTTAATAGATGAAGTACAAAAATCTAATGTTACTTTGCCCATTACGGTTATGGCAAAGAAACAGACGGCAGGTATAGGCAGTAGAGATAACTCTTGGGATGGAGGAGAGGGTAACCTTTTCTTCTCGTTGGCTATTTCAATAGATGATTTACCTAATGATTTACCCTTAACATCTGCCTCTATTTATTTCTCTTATATAATGAAAAAAGTATTGTCTGAATATAGCGAAGATATTTGGGTTAAATGGCCGAATGATCTGTATCAAAATAAGAGTAAAATTGGTGGAACCATAACAAAAAAAATAGATAATATTCTTCTTTGTGGAATGGGTATAAATTTACAAAAAAACTCAAACAGCTTTGAAGCTCTAAATCTCAACGTTGAACCGATGGTTTTACTAAAGAAGTATCTTTCAGCTCTTGAAATGTGCCCATTATGGAAGCATATTTTTAGTCAATATAGGATAGAATTCGAAAGAACAAGAGAGTTTTCAGCACATATTGAGGGGGAGTATAAATCTCTCAAAAAGGCTATTCTGTCGGAAGATGGTTCACTAATAATAGAAAATAAGAGAGTATACAATATAAGATGAGTGAAGTAATTGCAATAGCAAATCAAAAAGGTGGAGTAGGGAAGACAACAACAGCTGTCAATCTTGCTTCAGCATTAGCCAGTAATGGAAAAAAAGTATTATTAATTGATGCTGACCCTCAAACGAATGCAACTACAAGTTTAGGCTTCAATCGTAATGATTATGAGTATAATATTTATCATGTATTAATTGGTATTAAAAAAATGTCAGAGGTTATTTTAGTATCTAAGTTTAAAAACTTAGATATGGTACCTGCAAACATTGGTCTTGTTGGTGTAGAAAAAGAGTTCTATGACCCTTCAAAGAAAAATCGTGAATTACTATTGAAGAAAGCGATTAAACCTATTAAGAAGAACTATGATTATATTATTATAGATTCACCCCCTGCTTTAGGACCTATTACCATTAATTCTTTGGGAGCAGCTGATTCTGTTATTATACCTATACAGTGTGAGTATTTTGCATTGGAAGGTTTGGCACAACTGCTTAACACCATTAATTTACTAAAAAAGTCGATTAATCCTAAGTTGGAGATAAAAGGTTTCTTACCTACCATGTACTCAGGACAAAATAACCTTTCAAAGCAGGTATTGGAAGATTTATCTCATCACTTTAAAGACAATCTTTTTTTAGATAAAAAGAAAGAGTTTATTATTGTTCCTCGTAATATTAAAGTAGCAGAAAGTCCAAGTTATGGAAAGCCTGTTACTGAATATGCACAAAAGTCAAAAGGGGCAATTGCCTATAATAATTTGGCTAAATGTATTTTAAGAGGTAAATAGTATGGCTTTAGGTAGAGGACTAGGAGCAATATTAGAAGAAGTTGGTCAATCTTATGACAATGAAATGTCAACGAACAGTACATCTTCTGATCAGATACAAGAGATTGATGTTAATGAAATTACACCAAACCCTTATCAACCAAGAAAAACTTTTGATAAAGAGGCACTTTCTGAGTTAAGTGAGTCTATTAAAAGAAATGGTCTCTTACAACCCATTGTTGTACTTGAGAGAGATGAAGGTTATCTACTTGTAGCAGGAGAGAGAAGACTTCGTGCTCATAAATTGGCTGGATTAAGTACCATAAAAGCTATTATAGCTGATGTAGATATCGATGATGCAAAACTTCGTGAACTGGCTTTAATAGAAAATATTCAAAGAGAAAATTTAAACTCAATGGAGTTGGCTCACTCTTATGATGAGTTGATTAAAGTTTATGAAATTACTCATGATGAGCTTTCAAATGTTGTCAATAAAAGCCGTTCACAAATTACCAATACATTAAGACTTTTAGCACTCTCTTCTTATGTACAGCAAAAGTTAATAACGGGAATTATCTCACAAGGTCATGCTAAAATACTGGTTGGTTTTGATGAAGTTGAACAGAAAGTTTTGGTAGATACAATTATTGGTCAAAAATTATCGGTTAGAGAAAGTGAACTTTTAGCTAAAAAGAAAAAAAGTGGCGAAAAAGTAGAAGTAAAAAAAGAAAATAAAACAACTTTTATAGCCAACTATAAAGAGTCCTTTAGAGATAAACTTCCTTTTGCTTTTAAAGTAAAAAACAATAGTTTAGAGATAAACTTTAAAGATGATGCTGAAATAGAAAAATTTTTAAAAATGTTACAAAAATAGACAAGTTTCATATTTGAAGTTTGTCTCTGCTACCAATTTACCCAATGCTTTTTTTTAATCCTTGCAATCCCTCTTATATAACAATTTATTAATCAAATTATTACATGTTCCAAGTTATAATACGCAAAATTTTTTGGAGGAGTTTGAATGCTTGACTTGAATCCCGGTTTGATGTTGTTCGTTCTCATTGTTTTCTTCTCTCTCTTGTTTTTATTAAATACCATGCTATTTCAGCCATTACTAAAGTTTATGGACGATAGAGATGCAACGATAGCTGGTGATTTAAAAAATGCAGAAGAGATGGCTGGAAACAATGATGAGTTGAATACAAAAGCTGATGCACTATTAGGTGAGGCAAAAGCCGAAGCTAATATAATCAGAGAGAAAGCTACTTCTGAAGCGAAAGCTTTAGCAGAGAGTAAAATTGAAAGTGAAGTAAAAGAACTTGAGGTTAATTACCAGAAATTCTTAGCAGAACTTGCAACAGAGCAAGAAGAGTTGAAAAAATCACTTGCTGCTGAGTTACCTCAATTAAAAAAGAGTTTACAAACTAAACTCAGTAGTTTATAGGAGATGATGAATGAGAATTAAAAATATTGCTCTACTTGCAACTGTTCTTGTACCGTCATTGGTACTTGCTTCAGGTGCTGAGCATCATGACATTAGTATGTTTAACTCAGACTTTTTTTATAGAGTCTTTAACTTTGCTATTTTTGCAGGTCTTGTTTATTATCTGGTTGCTAACCCTATTAAAGAGTTCTTTATAGGAAGATCAGAAGGTATAGCCAACAGACTTAAAGAGATAGAAGCAAAATTACAAGCTACTAAAGATGCTAAAAAAGAGGCTGAAGCAAACTTGTTAAAAGCTGAAGCTAAAGCAAAAGAGATTATTGCTGATGCAGCAAATGAAGCAAAACTTTTGTCTAGTAATATTGCTGAAAAAAATGAAGCTCTGTTAAGTACGATGGAAAAACAAGCTATTGAAAAGCAACTTTTAGAGTCTAAAAAAGCTACAAGAACAACCATTAATAACTTGTTAGAAGATGGTATAACCAATGATGATATCGCTATTGATGAGTCTAAAGTTGTTTCATTAATCTCTAAAAAGGTGGCATAGATGGAAGAGTTAATTGCAAACAGATATGTTAACGCATTGGTTGATGTAACAACAGCAGACGAGAGAGTGTCTTTTTCAGAGCAACTATCTGCTATAGCAGAAGCTTTTGAAGATGAGACTGTTACTGAGATGTTAACTTCTCCATTGGTTCCAGCTGATAAAAAAACATCATTTGTACTTGATGGTTTAGGTAAAGATAGTGATGTTAAATTACAAAACTTTATTAAAATTATTGGTGAAAATGGTCGTTTAGATTTATTGCCAGTTGTAGCTAAGAGATTAAATCAAGCTATTCAAAAAGAGACAAATAAATATGAAGGTGTTGTGAGCAGTTCTAACACTTTAGGTGATGCAGAACTTGCAGAGCTTGAAGCTTCATTAAAAACATACACAGGTTCAACGATTAAATTAACTCAAGAGAAATCAGAGTTAGATGGAATTAAAGTTTCAGTTGATGATTTGGGTATAGAGGTAAACTTCTCTAAGCAGAGAGTTAAAGAACAGTTAATTGATTTCATTACGAAATCATTATAAAATAGTAATCTAACGGAAGGAGTTGCAGTGGCAAACAAATTACAAGCAGACGAAATCTCTTCAATAATTAAAGAGAGAATCGCAAATTTTGAGATTGATGTAGATATCAACGAAGTTGGTAAAGTAGTAGGAGTTGCAGATGGAATTACATCTGTATACGGTCTTAACAATGTTATGGCAGGAGAAGTAGTAGAGTTTGAAACAGGTGTTCAAGGTATGGTACTTAACCTAGAAGAGGCGAGCGTAGGTATCGTTGTTCTTGGTTCAATGGCTGGTATTGTTGAAGGTATGAGCGTTAAGAGAACTGGTGAACTTTTAAGAATGCCAGTTGGAGACGCGATGGTAGGTCGTGTTGTTAATCCTCTTGGAGAACCAGTTGATGGTAAAGGTCCAATTGAGACTACAGAGTCTAGACTTTTAGAAGACAAAGCTCCAGGGATTATGGCTAGAAAATCAGTTCATGAGCCTCTTCAAACAGGAATTAAAGCGATTGATGCACTTGTACCAGTAGGTAGAGGGCAAAGAGAGCTTATCATTGGTGATAGACAAACAGGTAAGACCACATTGGCGATTGATACAATCATTAACCAAAAAGGTCAAGATGTTATCTGTGTATACGTAGCGATTGGTCAAAAACAATCAACAGTGGCATCACTGGTTAAAAAACTAGAAGAAGCTGGAGCAATGGAGTATACAATTATTGTTAATGCTTCTGCTGCTGACTCTGCAGCGTTCCAATTCTTAGCTCCTTATGCAGGTGTTACATTGGCTGAGTACTACATGAACTCTAGTAGACATGCCGTTATCTTCTATGATGATTTAACCAAACATGCTGTTGCTTACCGTGAGATGTCACTTATTCTTAGAAGACCTCCAGGAAGAGAAGCATACCCAGGTGATGTTTTTTACCTTCACTCAAGACTACTTGAGAGAGCTGCTAAACTTTCAGATGCTAATGGTGCTGGTTCAATTACTGCATTCCCAATTATTGAAACACAAGCTGGTGACGTTGCTGCGTACATCCCAACAAACGTAATTTCAATTACTGATGGACAGATTTTCCTAGAAACAGATCTATTTAACTCAGGTGTTAGACCAGCTATTAATGTTGGACTTTCAGTATCTAGAGTTGGTGGTGCTGCACAGATTAAAGCTACTAAGCAAGTTGCTGGTACTTTAAGACTTGACCTTGCATCTTACCGTGAGCTTCAAGCGTTTGCACAGTTTGCATCTGATCTTGATGAGCACAGTAGAGCACAGCTTGAGCGTGGTGGAAGAATGGTTGAAGTTCTTAAGCAAGGACCATATGCTCCAGTTCCTATTGAAAAACAAGTTATTATAATTTTTGCTGGTGTTAAAGGTTACCTTGATGACATCGAAATTTCTGCTGTAACAAAATTTGAGGCAGAGTTATATCCATTTATGGATGCTAAGTATGCTTCTGTTCTTGATAGCATTAGAGAGAACAAAAAAATTACTGATGATAACGAAGCTGAATTGAAAAAAGCAATAGAAGATTTTAAAGAATCTTTTTCAGCGTAAGAAGGCATAAAAAATGGCTAACTTAAAAGAGATAAAGCGTAAAATTGCGAGTGTCAAAGGTACTCAAAAGACCACGCGTGCGATGAAACTTGTTTCATCGGCTAAACTTAAAAGAGCAGAAGAGATTGCTACTCGTTCTAAAGTTTATGCTACAAAGTTAACTGAGTTGTTAACTGAGATTGCACAGAAGATGTCTCAAAATAATGCAGATGGGATTGATAATGTTTTCATGAAAGAGAACAAAAATCCTAAGAAAATCGACATTGTTTTTGTAACATCGGACAAAGGTCTTTGTGGTGGATTTAATCATCAGACTATTAAACAAGCAAACAAACTTATGCAAGAGTATACAGACTCTGGCATAGAAGTTCGTTTATCGGGTGTTGGTAAAAAAGGTATTGCCTTTTTCAAGTATAATAAAGTGGAGATGTTAAATCAAATTGATGATTTAAGTTCAAAACCTGATTATGCACGTTCAACAGAGTTAATCTCATCTTTGGTTGAAGATTATGTGGCTGGTAAAACAGACAAAATCATTCTTATCCATAACGGATATGTAAACATGATTATGCAAAAAGTTTACACACAGCAACTTCTTCCAGTAGATACATCTACACTTGAACTGACAAAGAGTGTTTCTATGTCAGAGATGGATGTAGAACCAGATGATGATGACACATTGTTAAATGCATTGGTACAAAAATATGTTGAATACACTATGTACTATTCGTTACTAGATTCATTGGCAGCAGAGCATTCAGCTCGTATGCAAGCGATGGACGCAGCAACAAACAATGCAGGTGATATGGTTAAGAAGCTGAGTGTTAAATATAACAAAGCTAGACAAGAAGCGATTACGACTGAACTCATTGAGATTATCAGTGGTATGGAATCGTTGAAATAGAAAAGGAGAATAGATTTATGACAGGTAAAGTAGTACAAGTACTAGGTCCAGTTGTTGATGTTGATTTTACGGATTACCTTCCAGCAATCAACGAAGCATTGGAAACTACAATTGGTGAGCAGAGATTGGTTTTAGAAGTTGCAGCACAGTTAGGTGACAACAGAGTAAGAACAATTGCTATGGATATGAGTGAAGGTCTTGTAAGAGGTCAAGAAGTTAAAGCAACTGGTGATTCTATTAAAGTTCCAGTTGGTGAAGAAGTTCTAGGAAGAATTTTTAACGTTATTGGTGATACAGTTGATGATGCTGGTGAGTTTACTTGTAAAGAGTACCGTTCAATTCACAGAGATCCACCACCATTTGATGAGCAAAATACAGCTACTGAAGTATTTGAAACAGGTATTAAAGTAGTTGACCTTCTTGCTCCTTATAACAAAGGTGGAAAAGTAGGACTGTTTGGTGGTGCTGGTGTTGGTAAAACTGTAATTATTATGGAACTTATTAACAACGTTGCTATGAAACACAGTGGTTACTCAGTATTTGCTGGTGTTGGTGAAAGAACTCGTGAAGGAAATGACCTTTACTTCGAAATGGAAGAGTCAAACGTACTTGACAAAGTTGCACTGTGCTACGGTCAAATGAGTGAGCCTCCAGGAGCACGTAACCGTATTGCATTGACTGCACTTACAATGGCTGAGTACTTTAGAGATGACATGGGGCTAGATGTTCTTATGTTTATTGATAACATCTTTAGATTTGCTCAATCAGGTTCTGAAATGTCAGCTCTTCTTGGAAGAATTCCATCAGCTGTTGGTTACCAACCAACATTAGCGTCTGAAATGGGTAAACTTCAAGAGAGAATTACGTCAACAACTAAAGGTTCTATTACTTCTGTTCAAGCAGTATACGTTCCAGCAGATGACTTGACAGATCCAGCTCCAGCTTCTGTATTTGCTCACTTAGATGCAACTACAGTACTTAACCGTTCTATTGCTGAAAAAGGTATTTACCCTGCTGTGGATCCTCTTGACTCAACATCAAGAATGCTTGACCCAACAATCGTTGGTGAAGAGCATTATGATATTGCACGTGGTGTTCAGTCTATTCTTCAGAAGTATAAAGATCTTCAAGATATTATTGCGATTCTTGGTATGGATGAGCTTTCAGAAGAAGACAAAAACACTGTTGAGAGAGCAAGAAAGATTGAAAAATATCTTTCTCAGCCTTTCCACGTTGCTGAAGTATTTACAGGAAGCCCTGGTGTTTATGTTGAACTTGCTGATACACTTGCTGGATTCAAAGGACTTATCGAAGGTAAATACGACGATATGAGTGAAGCAGCATTCTACATGGTAGGTAACATGGACGAAGCTATTGCGAAGAATGAGAAAATTCAAGCAAAAAATAAATAAGTAGAAGGAGTTTAATTATGGAACTCATGAAACTTGAAATTGTGACACCAGATGGTGTCATTTTCGATGATGA
>Ga0256828_1001367_pt1 | contig 15243 bp, 12 predicted proteins | sample CV88metaG_FD_185993 | JGI IMG/M metagenome (GOLD analysis project Ga0256828, IMG submission 185993) | Hydrothermal vent microbial communities from East Pacific Rise, Pacific Ocean - CV88 | ecosystem: Environmental > Aquatic > Marine > Hydrothermal vents | place: Pacific Ocean: East Pacific Rise...
CCCAAATAGTAGTCGAGGGTATATTGCATATCTGCATCAAGTTCTAAATTGTTACGCATCCACTTTAAGTAACCTCTATCTTCTTGGGCTATCTCTTCAATGGAGGAGGATTTATATTTTCCAAATTTAAAGGTTTTCATTAAGACGGGTGTTTGGGTTAACTCTGCCATTTTGGCTAGAGGGTTCTTGTCTGGATAGGACTCTAGTGTGAGTTGAACCAGTTTTGAAAGCAGAAGCTTCATAACAATGACATCACTGAGTGCGTGGTGTGCTTGAAGGCTAAGGTGATACTTCTTTGCCTCTTGAGGTTCATCTTTATAGAGTTCAAGGCTATATCGTAGGTATTGTAGTCTATGGTAGGGTGAGTCAGGAAGAAGGTGTTTTGCACAACGAAGGGTATCGATAAGAGTGTAGTGGTTCTCAAACCCCTCTTTTTCTATCATCTTTAAATCAAATTCAATATGGTGTGCAATGAGGTAGTTCTCTGGCTGGTTTAAGCTATGTAAAACTTCCCACTCAGTTGTTTCTGTAATAGGTGGGGCATCTTGAATCATTGAAGGCGTAATATGATGTACCTCCATCGCTTCAACTTTAATAGGCTCTTGGGTGAAACAGAATGTTTCATAAGAGTCAATATGCTCTTTATTGTGGACAACCATAAGTCCCATTTGAATAATACGGTCATTGGGTTGATTGCCTGTGGTTTCGGTGTCAAATAATATATATTTTGCCATGGGTTTTATCCTTTTAAATCTCTTGAAATCATAGCAGATTTTTAATTTATCTTGATTGCTTTATAGTCTAAAAAGGATATAATGAGTCTGATAAAATCTCAAGGAGAGTAAAAGTATGACGGTAGATACACAACTTGTAGAACATATGATGAACCCTAAAAATTATGGAACACTAGAAGCATCTGACACCCAAGGTATTGGAAAAAACCCAGAAAATGGGGAGAAAGTGGTTGTCTATATGCGTATTGGAGAAGAGGAGGAGAGTCCTTATGTGGCTGATATTCGTTTTCAAGCCATTGGATGTGCAACAACGGTTGTTGCAGGTTCTATGTTAACAGAAGAGGCAAAAGGGTTGAACTTTAAAGGTATTGCACACCTTATTGAAGCAACGATGCAGTTGTTAGAGCGTGTACCTGAAGAGGATGCTGCTTGTTCTGAGATGGTTGCTTTAGCCATTCAAGCAGCCATTGATACCTATATGAAACGTAAAGAGGAGCCTGATTATCCTGTTATCACCTATAAAGTAGCACGTAGTTGTGTCCCTAAAGAGCAAGGAGAGTCATAATGATGAAGACATTGATGATTAAAACCCATGAGGTCTGGTTAGAGATGTTAATGGCTGGCTTTATGAGCCATACAGAGAGTAAGCAAGCATTGATTGATTTTTCAGATATTCTTTTTCGTCACTTTACGTGGTTGGAAGAGGAGGTAATAAAAGCCAAAGAGCCGTATAGTTATGATAGAGATATGATAGCCATTCGTGTAGATACTTTAGGGGTTTTACTACAAGATATTATTCACCGTTTAGATGCCATTGAGTTACAGCTTTTAAGTTTAAAAAACCGTGCTTTAGCCCAACGTATGGAGAGTGATTTTCACTATATGAAAGAGCAGTTACGTCATATGGAAGATGAGCGTGTTTTTGCATTTAATATGAAACGAGAGTACCCTAAGATTGTTTTAAATGATGAAGCAAGAGATGCCTTAACACTCTTTTTATTTGAAGAGACTTATAAAGAGTATGAGTTAATTTTAATCTATAACTATCTGAAAGCACATAGTAGTGATGGTTATATGAACCGTATCTATCAGGTTCTCATTGATGAGAGCTTTTTTCATTTGAAACAGTTTGGGCAGATGAGTGCGAAGATGGGTATTTTAGCTGTACCACGTATTGTGATGCGTGAACTCTATGAGATTGAAGATATGGTTACCTTTTTAAAAGAGGGGATTGATGAGGAGTTGGCTGCGAAAGAGGAGTGTATTAAGTTAGCTGAAGCTGTGGGAACACAGAGTCCTGAGTTGAAACGTTTCTTCGACTTTATTAATGCACAAGAGAATTACCATATTGCACTGATGCACGATGCATTAAAACATTATGAGGAGAAGCATAGTGAAAGTAAATAAAAGACACTTTACATCGGTTATCTCTGGGCAGTTTGGACGCTTTGCTTCAAAAGAGTTTTCACCTTTAGTGCAACACTTTATTAATCTTACGTATGTTCGTTTAATGGGGTTAGATATGCGTGAGTTTGAAGACCCAAGTTACTACAAGAGTTTAAATAAGCTCTTTACACGGGCATTACGTAGACCTCGAGAGTACTCAGACAATCCTCAAGAGGTGATTAGTAGTGTTGATGCACGTATTACAGATACAGGAACCATTACCAATGGACGTGCTTATCAGATTAAGGGGATGTCTTATGAGATAGAGGGGCTTTTTGGTTCGTTTCATCAACAAGAGGTAAGTGAGGTAGAAGGAGGGGTGTTTATTAACTTCTATCTCTCTCCAAAAGATTATCATCGTTACCATATGCCAATGGATTTAACCATTCTCTCTGCAACACATATTCCTGGAAAACTCTATCCTGTCAATTTTCCTCTTCTTCGTCATAAGCACCATCTTTTTATTGAGAATGAACGGGTGATTTTATCGTGTAAAGATGCAAAAGGGAATAGCCATATTTTAGTTTTAGTAGGTGCTTTGAATGTTGGAAAGATGACACTCTCTTTTGATGAAACAATTCAGACCAATATGAATCAAACACAACCAACACACCATACCTATGAGAATCTTTATTTAAAGAAGGGTGATTTATTAGGGTGGTTTGAGATGGGTTCAACGATTTTAATGTTTTCACAAAAAGGGGCATTTTTTCCAGAAGTGGCGATTAATCAAAAGAGTCGTTTTGGTGAACCTATTGGGTATTTACTGTAAAAAAGGAGTAGTAGTATGTTAGTAGCAAAAGAGATACAAGAGTTTGCACAGATAAGAACCAAAGCACGTGCTTATTTATGTTACATTATGAGCCGTAATATCTCTAAGCATATGGAGGGGCGTTCTTTAGATGAGGTGATTGAGAAGATTCATAACCTTCAAGAGGCGATTCCTAAAAGTGAAGTGATTTATGCTATTAATGGTCAAGGGATTCAGATTGTTGATAATATCTCTAAAAAGAAGAAGCTTAATGGTTTTGGAAAAGGGGAAGACCGTAGTGATAGAGCCTATTACTATAAGACCCTAGAGGAGCATCGATGTATGCTGACTGACCCTTATCCTTCATTGATTAGTAATGAGTTAGTAGTCACAGCTACTTTTCCTCTTTATGACCAAGATGACCAACTTTTAGCCATTATCTGTATTGATATTACCTTACAAAATATCTTAAATATGGTGCATCCGAGCTCTATTAATTCAACGTTTGGTCAAGTCAATAAGTGGATTTATAGTGCCTTCTCTTTAGCACTCTTTGCTGTGGCAATGCTACTTTTTGTAAAAGGGGTAACGAGTTTTATGAGTTTTGGTTTAGACTTTAGTAATATTGATATTAATGAGATGTTTAAAGCCACCATTCTTTTAACGCTCTCTTTAGCGATTGTCGATTTAGTCAAAGCAATTTTTGAAGAAGAGGTATTGGGAAAAGAGAAGAAACAGGGACACTCGGAAGACTCTCATCAGACAATGATACGATTTTTGGGTTCTATTATTATTGCACTCTCTATTGAAGCATTAATGTTGGTTTTCAAATTTGCATTAACTGCACCAGGAAAACTGCTCTACGCTGTCTATTTGCTCTTTGGTATTACATCATTAATTTTAGGCTTATCAGTCTACTTAAAAGTCAATCAACAACAAGGAAATGAACAGTGAGTGTAGCATTGGTGATTTTTGATATGGATGGGACATTAGTCAATAGCTCTATAACCATTGCTAATGCCATTAATTATGTGCGTAAACAGTTAGGATTTGAGCCTATGAGTGTAGAGAAGATTTTAAAAAATGTCAATAACCCTGCACTTAATCCTGCCTCTTTCTTTTACCATACTTCAACGTTCGATAAAGACCATGAGCGTTGGTTTTCTGAGTACTATACAAAGCATCATGAAGAGGAGTTGGTACTCTATGATGGGGTAGAGGTGTTGTTGAAACGTTTAAAGTCAGAAGGTAAGAAGTTAGCCATTGCTACAAATGCTTATCGTCAATCAACCATTGAAACATTAAGCCATTTAAATATTCTCTCCTATTTTGATGCGATTGCTTGTTATGATGATGTTCCAAAAGGGAAGCCATCTCCAGATATGTTATTAAAAATATTAGATACATTAAAGATAGAAAAAGAGAAGGCTATCTTTGTAGGAGATGGAGAGAGAGATGCTTTAGCGAGTAAAAATGCTGGTATTGCCTATTTAATGGTAGATTGGGGTTTTTCTGAATATACCTCAGCTATCTCTTCTGTAAAATCTTTAGAAGAGATACTCCTCAAGGCATAGTCTTTGTTAGCAGAGAGTAGAGAGTAGAGAGGTGGCTACTCTACTGTGACTGATTTTGCTAAATTTCTTGGCATATCTACATCATTTCCTAGACGTATAGAAATCTCTAAGGCTAAGAGTTGAGTAATGACCATCATTTCAAAAAACTCTATCATAGGGTGTGCATCGTGTATGGTTTGAATAAAATCATCTGCTAAATCAAACGCAAGAGGACTAATAGCTAAGATAGTCGTATCTCTTGCTGAAAGCTCTTCTACATTGGATTTTATCTTCTCATAGTGCATGGTTTTTGGCATAAGTGCAATGGTAAAGAGTTCACTGTCTGCTAGGGCAATAGGACCATGTTTCATCTCCCCAGCAGGGTAGCCTTCAGCGTGTAGATAACTAATCTCTTTGAGTTTCAATGCTCCCTCTAAAGCAAGTGGAAAGAAGATGTCTCTTCCAATAAAGAAGAAGCCGTGTCCATGAAGGTAACGTTTACTTAAGCGATGAATCTTTTGATGCACACGCTCTTCTACAATAAGGGCTTTGGGTATATGAAGCATCGCTTCAATCTCTTCTTTAATACGCTCTGTTGAGAGGGTTTTTCGCTCTTGTGCCATGAAGAGAGAGAGCATCCATAAAACCATGGTCTGTGTAGCAAAGGCTTTGGTACTTGCCACCCCTTTTTCTATGCCTGCACGTGTAAGAAGGGTTGCATCACTCTCTCTAACAATAGAGGAGTTATCCACATTACAAATAGCCAATGTACGTAGTCCAGCACGTTTTGCCATCTTTAATGCCTCAAGGGTATCTGCTGTCTCTCCACTTTGAGAGATGGTAATAAAGAGGGTTTTTGTATCAAGAAGAGGCTCTTTGTAGCGAAATTCAGAAGCAATCTCTACATCACAGCGTATTTTAGCTAAACGTTCAATGAGGTAAGAGGCTGTAAGGGCAGAGTGGTAGCTTGTTCCACAGGCACAAATTTTAATACTCTCAATCTCATCTAGATTGAAATGTTGAAGTTCATCAAAATAGATAGCCTCAGGAAGTGTACGCCCCATCATTGTTTCACTCATTACACGGCTCTGTTCATAAATCTCCTTTTCCATAAAGAAGCGAAAACCATCTTTTTGAGAAGAGAGTCTATTTTGAGAGAGGGGTTGTTTGTGTGGTATCTTCTCTCCCTCTTCATTGAAGAGGAATAAAGCACCCTCTTTTGCATAGCCATACTCACCATCTTCAAGGTAGTAGACTTCACTCGCTTTTCCCATAATGGCTGTATCGGATGAGGCAAAAAAGATTTCATCTTCATGAAAACCAATCAGCATAGGAGAGCCATTTTTTGCAAAATAGATAGACTCTGGAGATGCTTGGGTAATGAGAAGTGTAGCATACGCCCCATCTAATTGTGCAATGGTTTTTTCAAAGGCAAGAAAGGGTGTTGTCTCTTGTTGATGATAGGATTCAAAGAGGTGTACAATGGTCTCTGTATCGGTTTGACTAATAAATTTCTTTCCCTCTTTTTCTAGGGAGGTTTTAAGTTGTTGATAGTTTTCAATAATCCCATTATGTACCACATAGGAGTAGCTACCAAGATGAGGGTGTGCATTGAGTTCGGTTGGTTTTCCATGGGTTGCCCAGCGTGTGTGACCAATACTCACACCTAAGCCATCACTTTTAAAGTGTTGCATCTTTTCTCTAAGGTTAGAGAGTTTACCCACTGCTTTAAACTCTTGTAGGGATTGGTTGGTAATAATAGCAATACCAGCAGAATCATAACCTCGATACTCTAACTCTTGTAATCCATCGAGTAAGATTTCTGTTTTCTCTGCTCGTCCTACATATCCTACAATCCCACACATATCATATATTCCTTATTAACTTTTCTTTTATTATATCGATATTTTGACAAAAGTTTCCATTCTTTTCAATGAGAAAAATATCTCTTACACGGTTTTTAAGGGTATGTATTTTGGCACTGACAATTTCAACTCCAATCGATTCAAATAGCGTAATAATAGAGACCAATAGCCCCTTTTGGTTTTGACTACGTAGATGCATAATCGCATAATTTTGAGAGTGTTGACAATCTATCTCTATCTCATCTTCACTAATACTTAAGTGATAAACTGGAGGTTTTTGATGAGATTTAAAGGAGGCTTGTAGGGTATAGTGTAGTGTATCAATCGTCTCTTGTGGCACCTTTTGGGCAAAGTCAATTTTAAAGTATTTCATATCATCAAAGAGTTTACATAAATCCATATTGACAATATCTAGATGGGAGAGTTTCGAGAGTAGATAAGAGAGGTGAAAATCTCTTTTACGAATAATCTCTATGGTGAGGTAGTTTTGATTACTAATATGATAATGGTAAGTATCTAAATGAAGTGCTTCTTTGGCAATACGTAAAATATGGTCACTCTTATAACGCAAAAAGAGTAGATTGGAAGGAATTTCTAAAATTTTCTTCTGTTCAGACTTTTTTAAGGCTAAAAAATGGGGATTACGTTTGAGAAGATGCTCTTTTTTAGCACGTTTTTCTGCTTCATCAAGTAAAATAGGTTGATTAAGTGCTTCGAGTGCTTGTGTGTAGAGTGTATTGAGCAGTTGTGCATTAAATGAGTTGTAGATACCTTTACCTACTCCAGACATATCTGCATAGGTAAGGATATAGATCATATCTAAGCGTTGTTTGGTTTTAAAGTGTGATGCAAAGTGTAAAATCACTTTTTCATGATAGAGGTCTTCACGTTGTGCAATATTTGACATGAGTGTATGGTGAAGAATAAGTTGTTCGCCTATCTCAATAAGAGATGTTTTAAGGTGGAGTTTTTTGGCAAATACTTTAAAGAGTGAAGCCCCCACAGTATGATGGTCTCTCTTTCTTCCTTTTCCTGCATCATGTAAAAAGACAACCAACTTAAGCATGGCTTGTTCCTCTAAAGAGAGTGCTGAAAAAAGCTTCTCAATCATAGGCTCTTGGATATGTTCAAGATGATAGAGTGCACGAAGAGAGTGGATATCTACTGCATATTGATGATAGCCATCAAATTGTGGTAAATCAATAACCTTTTTAATGGGTGCGATGGTGTATTTGAGTAGACGAGCATAGGAGAGGGTTGTTAAAATAGAGTGACTATGGGGTTGTTCAAAGATTTTTCCTATTAATTTATAGAGTTGTGCTGTGGGACGCTCAGGTTTTTTTGCTTGAATGAGAGCGTAAAGCATCATAGGTTGTGGCTGAAAGGCTTCTTGTGCTTTCTCTAAGAGTATTTTAAGAAGAGCATAGAAGTCTGACTCTCTTGGGGGGGATTGGAGTAAGTCTGTTTGGGAGGTCTTTTTTATGTGAGTTGATTGAATGAGTCGTTCTACCCAAATCATGCTATATAGACGGATAATCTTTAAACTTTCTGTGACCTTTTTTGCAAATTTTAAATGACCTTGTTTATTTTGTGGATATTTTAAGAGTTCTGAAACCTTTGGAAGTCGTTCTAGTTGGAGGGTATCTTCTTTGTGTCCTGTGGCAAGATGAAGTGCTGAGCGTACACGAAAGAGAAACTCTAATGCAATACGAAATGTTTTATAGGATTTCTCTTCAACAATAGAGGAGGGAAGAGATTTGATATTGTCTGTATTATAGAGGATTTTACCAATCCAAAAGACAAGGTTTGCATCACGAAATCCTCCTACCCCCTCTTTTAAATTGGGTTCCATGGTTAAAGGAAATTTTTGATGTTTCTGTTGTTGTTCTTGGCACTTTAGTTCAATAAAAGTTTCAATATTATCCATACGTATTTTTTGGATAGCATTTTGTGTCTCTGTCCAGATAAAATGAGACCCTTCAATGAAGCGAGATTCAATGAGGGCTGTTTTAATGGTAATATCTTTTTGCGAAACCATATAGAGTTCATCAACGGTGTGTACACGGTGTCCTAGTTTTAGACCACTGTCCCATAAGAGATAGAGGATTTTCTCTATCATCTCTTTGGTTTGATAGCCTGGAATCTCTTTATAGACAATCATTAAGTCAATATCGGAATAGACACAGAGTTGTTCTCTTCCATAGGACCCTAGTGCGACAAGTGCTAGTGGAAGAGCGTTTTTCATAGGAGTGTACTCTTGAAACATTTCACGTAACATAATTTTAAAGATAAGTTTTAAGAGTGTATCAATCTTCTTAGTATGTTTAACAAGAAAATCTTTGCCTCCACTGTGGCTAAAACTCTCTTCAAGTGTAGAGAAGTAGACTTTAATCTCTTTTTTGATTAATTGGGCGATTTTAAAATCGGGGGCATTATGATAGAGAAGGGTCTCTATCTCGGCTTTTAAGTCTTTCACGCTACTCTCCATAATTTTATATGGGTATAATACCAAAAAATAACTATGGAATAGCGTGATGGACTTGATAGAAAAAGTAGAAAATCGAGAACGGTTAACACAGGATGAGGCAGAGGCACTTTACGATTTAGACCTCTATACCTTAGGAAAATTGGCAGATGGTATACGTCAAGAGAAGTTTGGTAAGAAATCCTATTTTAATATTAATAGACATATTAATCCTACCAATATATGTGCAGATATTTGTAAATTTTGTGCCTACTCTGCAAGTAGAAAAAACCCTCATCAATATACCATGCAACATGATGAGATTTTAAAGATTGCATCGGATGCTATACAGACAGGTGTAAAAGAGTTACATATTGTCTCTGCACATAATCCAAATGATGGGGTTGAGTGGTATATGGGAGCTTTTAGAAAAATACGCCAAGCATTTCCAGAGGTTCATATTAAGGCTATGACAGCAGCTGAGGTTGATTTTCTTCATCGTCACTATGGATGGAGTTATGATGAGGTTTTAGATGAGATGATTCGTTGTGGTGTTGACTCTATGCCAGGAGGTGGTGCTGAGATTTTTGATGAAGAGGTACGTGCTTATTTATGTAAAGGAAAGGTTACCTCTTCTGAATGGTTAGAGATTCATGAAAAGTGGCATCAAAGAGGTAAAGAGTCGAATGCAACGATGCTATTTGGGCATATTGAGACACGTGCACATCGTATAGACCATATGTTTCGTTTACGTGAACTTCAAGATAGAACGGGTGGTTTTAATGCGTTTATTCCTTTGGTTTATCAAAAAGAGAATAACTATTTAAAAGGGTGTCATTTTCCAACAGGACAAGAGATTTTGAAAACCTATGCTATTGCACGGATTGTTTTAGATAATATTCCAAATATTAAAGCCTATTGGGCAACATCTACTATTAATCTAGCACTTATTGCACAAGAGTTTGGGGCGAATGATTTAGATGGTACAATACAACAAGAGTCTATTCAATCTGCAGCAGGTGCAAAGAGTGCCAATGGTATGGAGCTTGAAGTTTTTATTCAACTGATTAAAAATTCTGGATTTATTCCAGTAGAGAGAGATAGTCTCTATCATGAATTAAAGTTTTATGAATGAAAAATATCTATTACTCCTATGAAGCATTTCGTCAAGATTTGAAAGATTTGACACAGAAAATAGATGAGCCTTTCGATACGATTATTGGTATTGCAAGGGGCGGACTCTCTATGGCACAACTCTTAAGTGAGTATTATAATATTCGTAGAGTCTACACGTTAAATACCATAGGTTATGATGGTCAGGAAAAACGGGAGGGTGTTGAAGTTTTTGCACTTCCTCCTTTAGATGCATCTACAAAACGGGTTTTAATTGTTGATGATATTGTAGATAGTGGTGAGACATTAGAGGAGGTTTTATCTCTTTTAGAGAATGCTTACCCTCATATTATTTTTTACAGTGCCACTATTTTTTATAAAAAAAGTGCTAAAATAGCACCAACATGGTTCATACGAGAACCAAAAGGGTGGGTAGACTTTTTTTGGTCTGAAGACATTAAAGGAAATTAAATGGTTTTAATGATAGATAATTATGATAGTTTTACCTATAATATTGTGCAGTATTGTAAAGAGTTAGGTGCTGATTTAAAGGTGATTCGTAATGATGAGTTAACCATAGAAGAGATTCAAGCTTTAAATCCTGAAAAGATTATTCTCTCACCTGGACCAGCTACCCCTAATGAAGCAGGTGTTACCCTAGAGGTGATTAGCGTATTTGCAGATAGTATTCCTATTTTTGGTATCTGTTTAGGACACCAAAGTATTGCTCAAGCATTTGGAGCAGAGGTGATTCGTGCCAAACAGATGATGCATGGAAAAACCTCTATGGTCTCTATTGAGAAAAAGACACCTATCTTTAATGCATTACCTCCTCTATTTAGAGCAACACGGTATCACTCATTGACGGTTAATCAAGAGAATTTACCTTCTGATATTGTTGTAACCTCATACAGTGAAGATGACCATGAAATTATGTCTTTAGAGATTAAAGGAAAAAATATCTATGGGGTTCAGTTTCACCCTGAATCTATTATGTCTGAGTATGGGCATGAGATGTTAGATAATTTCTTAAAGCTTTAAGGGTAGAATGAAGCCCTTATATTTTTATCTTTTTTCCATTTTTTATAGTATTGTTGTTGTCACATTAGCGACGACAACACCTATTAGTCCCCATGAGGCAAAACTCTTTTTTCATCCTTCCTCTTCTAGCACATTCCTCTCTTTTTTGATGCATTTAGAGTTGTTTCCCTCTATGGCGTTTTTATCATTACGTTGGGTATCGATTCTTTTTGGATTTTTCTCTATCTCTCTCTTTTATCAATTAACATTTTTTTATCTAGGAGATAAAAAAGCCTATCGATATACAGCAACAGCAATCTTTATGTTACTGCCTGGTCTATTAACTGCAATGGTACTCTCGAATATAGCTATTATTGTTTTGAGTTTTGTTTTACTTTTTTTATGGCTATACCATCATCAAAAACGTCTCTTTTTCCCTTTTGTTTTTTTGATTATCTTTTTTTTACATAACGCTTCAATTATTTTTTTTAGTGCCATTTTCCTCTATGCCATAGATGCAAAAGAGAAAGATTTATTGTTAGAGTCTATACTCTTTATTGTTGCTTCATGGTTTTTTCATCAGGGAATTCCTATTGGAGGGGTGCCTTCGGGGCATTTTTTAGAGGTTTTTGGTCTCTATATGAGTCTTTTCTCTCCTTTCTTGTTTCTTTATTTTTTCTATTTTCTCTATCGTAGACTTTTATACAAGAAGAAGTCTTTAATTTGGTATATCTCTTTTACAGCACTTCTTTTCTCTTTACTTCTCTCTATTCGTCAACGTATACATATTGCCGATTTTGCACCCTATATGCTCATAGCACTTTTACCTATGTTTGAATTTTTTTATCAACAACGCTCTTTACGTTTACCACAATTTCAGCAAAGTTATAAGAGGGGCTTTTATATAGTTTTAATAGGTTTATTTTTTTCTACAAGTATGATTATGAGTCATCAAATTATCTTTTCTTATATTCCCTCTTTTCGACTCTATTTTGCAAAAAAAATCTATTTTCCTTTTGAGTTAGCACAACAACTGAAAGAGAAGAGGGTAACATGTGTTGATGAATCCTTTTCCAAGATAGATTTACAATTAGAATACTATGGAATTTCCTTCTGTCCAAAGAAGTAAAAAATGTTTCTAAAATACACAATAAAAACATTATTGAATTGATTTCTAACGAAGAAGAGAGAAGTTAAAACAGTTAGTGTTACACTTTAGCCAACTAAATTAAAGGAGAACTCGATGGCTCAAAAGGCGATTAGAGAATATGATGCAAAATCGATCTTAGCAAAGCATTGGGATAAATATTTCCCAGACTTTACTTATGGATATGAAACAGTACTGGTACAAAGTGGATCAGAGCTTAAAGAAGCAGCAAAAGAGCATACTTGGTTACAAGAGAAATCATTGGTTGCAAAACCTGATATGCTTTTTGGTAAAAGAGGAAAGAATGGATTAGTTCTTTTTAAAGACCAAAAGCCAGGTGATGTTACTCTTGAAAAAGCTGCAAGTTGGATTGATGAAAAGTCAAGCGCTAAGCAAGAAGTCTATTTTGCGTTTGATGGTGATACTCCAGTAGGTGAGCCATCAGTAGATTATCTTACACATTTTTTAGTTGAGCCTTTTATGCCACACGACCAAAGTGAAGAGTACTACATCTCTGCAACTTGTGTGGGTGATGAAGATATGCTTTATATGTCTGCTGAAGGTGGAATGGAAGTAGAAGAAGGTTGGGACGAGAAAGTAACAGAAGTTGCTTTTAAAATTACGGATACTGAAGAGGAGATTGCTGAAAAAATTAAAGCCAATGTTCCTGCTGATGTAAAAGAGGAAGATAAAGAGAACTTTGCAAAATTTGCTATTGGTTTCTTTAAAGCTTACCGTGAATTAAATTTTGCTTATTTAGAAATTAACCCATTTGTTCTTCAAGGTAATAAAGTAGAGCTTCTAGATATGGTTGCAAAACTTGATGATACTGCTGGATTTATGATGGTAGATGAGTGGGGTGATATTGAGTACCCAACTGCTTTTGGTATGGAAGAGAAATCACCAGAAGTATTGGCGATTGAAGAGGCTGATGCAAAGACAGGTGCTTCACTGAAATTAACACTCCTTAAACCAGAAGCTAGAATCTGGACAATGGTTGCTGGTGGTGGTGCTTCAGTAGTGTATGCTGATACTATTGCAGATATGGCAGGTATTGAAGATTTAGCAAACTATGGTGAGTATTCAGGTGGTCCAACTACGGGTGAAACTAAGTTTTATGCAGAGACACTTTTTGATCTTATGACAAGAGAGCCAGATCCTCAAGGTAGAGGAAAAGTTCTTATTATTGGTGGTGCTATTGCAAACTTTACAGATGTAGCAAAAACATTTACAGGTATTATTCAAGCATTTGAAAATTACCAAGATAAACTAAAAGCAGTGGATACAAAAATTTATGTAAGACGTGGTGGACCAAACTACGAAAAGGGTCTAAAAGATATTAAAGAGGCAGCTGATAGAATGGGTCTTTATATTGAAGTTTATGGACCAGAGACACACGTAACAGATATCGTGCGTATGGCACTAGAGAAGTAGGGAGAAGAGAATGTCAAAATTATTTACTAAAGATACACAAGCAATTTTTTGGAATAACAATAAAACAGCTATCCAAAGAATGTTAGATTATGACTACACAATCAAAAGAGAGAAGCCTTCTGTTGCTGCAATTGTAGCACCAACAAGTGGTAATAAATTTGAAAAGTTCTTTTATGGTGCTGATGAAATCATGATTCCACTCTATAAAAGTACAGCTGAAGCAAAAGCTGCTCAGCCACAAGCAGATGTACTTTTAAACTTTGCATCATTTAGAACAGCATATGATGTAACAATGGAAGCACTTGAAATTGGTGGATTTAACTCTATTATGATTACAGCTGAAGGTATTCCTGAAAGACTTGCTCGTGGAATGAATACGAAAGCTAGAGAATTAGGAGTTACTGTTATTGGACCAGCTACGGTTGGTGCTATTGCTCCAGGTGCATTTAAAATTGCAAACATTGGTGGTACAATTGAAAATATTATCAATTCAAAACTTCATCGTGCTGGTTCTTGTGGACTTGTAACACGTTCAGGAGGGCTTTTCAATGAGCTTTCTAACATCATTGCAATTAATGCAGATGGTATTGCAGAGGGTGTTGCAATTGGTGGAGATAGATTTGTTGGTTCTGTCTTTATTGATAACCTTCTTAGAATGGAAGAGAATCCAGATGTGAAATATATGATTCTTCTTGGTGAAGTTGGTGGTACTGAAGAGTATAAAGTCATTGAGGCAGTGAAATCTGGTAAAATTACAAAACCAATTATTGCATGGTGTATTGGTACTATTGCGAAATATTATGATTCAGGAGTTCAATTTGGTCATGCAGGTGCATCTGCAAATGGTGAAATGGAAACAGCTGAGTATAAAAATAAAGCAATGGCAGAAGCTGGTATTCATGTACCTGCAACATTCAATGACCTCCCAGCAAAAATTAAAGAGGTCTTTGAATCATTAAACATTGAACCAATTCCCGAACCAGAAATCAATATTGTTCCTAAATCTAGAAGAACAAAACAGTTTATTTGTACTATTTCTGATGATAGAGGAGAAGAGTGTACATATGCTGGATTCCCAATCTCTAGTGTGGCAACACCAGATACAGGTAAAGGTATTGGTGATGTTATTTCATTGTTATGGTTCAAAAAACAGTATCCAAAATGGGCAACTGAGTTTATTGAAACAGTGATTAAAACTGTTGCTGACCATGGACCAGCAGTTTCTGGTGCGCATAATGCAAAAGTAACAGCACGTGCAGGTAAATCAGTGGTTGAATCACTAGTAACTGGTCTTCTTACAATTGGACCAAGATTTGGTGGTGCGATTGATGGTGCAGCAAAATACTTTAAATATGCAGATGATAATGGTATGGATCCAAAAGAGTTCTTAGCATATATGAAAGGTGAGGGTGTACCAATTCCAGGTATTGGACACAGAATTAAGTCTCTTAAAAATCCAGACTTACGTGTAACAGGATTAATGAACTATGCTGCGGAACACTTCCCATCAACACCACTTCTTGATTACGCAAGAACAGTTGAAGCATTGACTACTTCTAAGAAAGAGAATCTTATTCTTAATGTAGATGGTACAATTGGTATTCTTATGGTAGATATGTGGAGAGCATTGGGTTACTCTGAAGAAGAGATTAATGAGTTTATCGAATCAGGAACACTTAATGCATTCTTTATTGTTGGTCGTTCAATTGGTTTCAT
>Ga0256828_1001368_pt1 | contig 15238 bp, 12 predicted proteins | sample CV88metaG_FD_185993 | JGI IMG/M metagenome (GOLD analysis project Ga0256828, IMG submission 185993) | Hydrothermal vent microbial communities from East Pacific Rise, Pacific Ocean - CV88 | ecosystem: Environmental > Aquatic > Marine > Hydrothermal vents | place: Pacific Ocean: East Pacific Rise...
ATTTATACTAAATTCTCCACCATCTTTAAATCTAATAAATGTTTTTTCTATCATCTCTCTTGATAAAGATAAATATTGTTTTGTTTTGATAGCTACATCTAAGAAAAATGGAGGTATATATTTTATCTCTCCATTTTCTTCTTTTTTCATTCTCATAAGACATTCATATTTAATCACTTTTTTATCTTTATCTACAATAGATTGAAAAAATGGCTCAATTCTTGAAGAAGCTAAAGCATATTTTATCTCTTTTTGCCAATATAAATTATATTCTGTTTGTTTTTTTATCTGTTCTTCATCACTAAATATCATATATGCTATTTTTTCATCTTTTGCCAAATTTAACGCTGCAAACGCATCATGAAGAGCATTTTTTGAAAATCCTATACCTAAAGTTACATTTATATCTATTTGATATTCATCAATTACAATAGATTCATACATAATATGTTGTTGAATATCATAAATCTTTTCTTCAATACTTTTATTTATTTGAGTATAATCATCCATATACAAAGCAAATACATCTGCACTTACTTTAAATACTTCCCATTTTTTATTAAATGTTTTTAATTTATTAGCAATAATTTGCAAAACTTTGTTACCATTTTCCATACCATATAGTTCATTTATACTACTAAAATCATCAATATCTACTAATATTAAAACTGAATTTTCACCAAACTCTTTTTCTTCTAATTTTGCTCTTGTATACACTTTCGTAAGTTCATCAATATATAATTTTTTAGATAACTCTTTATTTAAATATATCAATTCTTTTACAACCATATAACCAATAATTATAAAACTTAAAATTAAAAATATAATAAGTGAAAATTCTATATTTTGATAAAATAAAATTTTATCTTTTACTTTTTTTTCTAAAGAAATTAACTTCATTTGAGATTCGTAAAAAAGTCTATTACTATTTTCGATCATTCTTCTAAATACAGAATCTAAACCTCTTGAAAATTTAATAATATTTCTTCTTCTTTTTTTTATTTCTGATGCAGTTAATTTATTTTTTGTAATATAACCATGTTTTAAGATATTATCTAATTCAAGTACTTTTTTTTCTAAAAATTCTATTTTAGGTAATAAATCAATAACCTCTAACGATTCATTATTTTTTTTAAATTTATATGTTTCTTCAAAATAACTTTTACCAACAACATTTAATTCTACAACTTTTTTATAAACCCCTCCATTTTTTAAAATTTCTAATAAATGTTTTGTTTTTTGTAACTCTTTTTTAACAAGTTGTATATTAAAATTTAAACTTCTTTTATTTGAACTAACCAATACAACTTGATAAAAAAGTGATTTTATTTTAATAATTTCATAATTTATATCTGATGAAATTATCTGTTTTACTCTTAAATTTTCAGTTTCTTGTTGTGCTTTATGTATTATTTTTAAAAAAGAAAAATGGATAACCAAAAATATCATAAAACCTAAAATAGGAATACTTAATAAAAATACTAATCTTTTATTCATCTAAAAATCCATATGATTTCATAATCTTTTTACCCTCTTTTGAAGCTGCAAAATTTATAAAATCTATCGCAATTTGTTTATGTTTTGAAAATGTAAGTAAAGTCAAAATAAGTTTTTTCTTTGGAGCATATTTTTCATCTACACTAATTACTTTTATTTTTCCTTTATTTTCTGGAAAAAAAGCTGTGGCTCTCCAGTTAAGTCCAGTATCAATCTGTTTAAATTTTAATAATTGATTAAAATCTCTAGAATCAGCAGCATATAAAACTATATTATCTTCCACTTTTTCTAAGAAAGTTTCCCCTTTATATCTTTTTAATACTTTTACACTCTCCTTTCCCATACTACATGTTTCAGGATTTCCTAAAGATACTGCTAAATCTTCTCTTATTAAATCATCTAAAGATTTTACATTTTTTGGATTATTAGGCAATACAAATAAAGCTAATTGATTATAACCTACATATTTTCTATATCCTAACAATCCCTCTTTTAAATGTTTTTTTATATAACTACTACTACCTGGTAAATACAAATCACCCTTTTTAGAACTTGATAATGAATCATATAGATCTCCACTACCACCTTGTATAATTTTTATTTTTATATTATGCTTTTTTTCTATAATAGAAGCTATCTTACTCATAGGTTTTACCATAGTAATTCCACAATAAAAAAGTAACTCTTCTTTCGCTGACAAAAATAGAGTAAATAATATTAACAAAATTACTTTTTTCATACTACGCACCTTTTTTACAAGTATTATACAATTTTTTGTAAATAAATTACAAAAACATCAAACTCTTTATGTTTTTTTATTGTATATATATTTCTAAAATCTACAATTTTAAAATTTTTATTTAAAAAATCATCTTTTTCAAATCCAAAATGAAATACATCATCATTTCCTTTATCATGAAAACTTCCATCTTCTTCATATAAATCAGCTATAAAAAGTTTTCCATTTTGTTTTAGTTTATCACTTAATACATTTAACATCTCTTGAATATTTTCTATATGGTGAAATACCATACTAGCTACAATAATATCAAACCTTTTATTCACATTATTCACATCTATTGCTTCTGCTTTTGCATTACAATTTAATATTTTAGATTTTTTATTATAAATTTCAACCATTTTCTGACTTAAATCAACACCTAAAATAGACTTAGCTTTATCACAAAAATTTAAACTCACAAGCCCAGTTCCACAGCCAAAATCTAAAATTTCACTTTCATTTGTTATATATTTATTCACATATTCACTAACTCTTTTACCTAATTCTACACGACGAGGTTTTTCATCCCATAATAAAGCTTCATTATCAAATCTCATTAAATATCCCTTTTATATTCATCAAAGTCTAATTTCCAAACTTTTACTCCACAAAATCTATCACCTTCTGGACAATAAGGTTTTATACCTTCTTTAAATCTAACAGCACAAGGTGGTAAAAAATTATCTATATTTACACCATTTTCTTTTAATTGTTTGATTTGAGTATATACAATATCAAATATCTCTTGTTGTGCGTTATAACATAATCTCATCTGAGCTTTATGAGTAAACTCATTAAAATCATCTTTTTGAATAATCTCTATATTATGTGCATTACTCAAAGCATAAATAGCTTCACCAAATCCTATATTTTCACTCTCATCTTCAAAAAAATCATAACTATAATTGATTGCTTCAATATACTCTTCTAAACAATTTTCTTTTATAATAGGTGGAATATAAAAATCTCTTTTATATATTTGTTCTAAAGCTGGACGAATTGCAGGACTTCTTCTATGTCTTTGATTTTGGGCATCTGCTGAAAATGATAATTTAATATAGCTATTAAATCCTCCTAATAAACTTTCATCTAAAAATATATTACTTGCTCTTAAAATCCCTGCATAATTTTCATTCATTTCAAAATCGTAATTCACAATATCAAATACCTTAATATCATCACCTCTAAATTTTTCCATATCAATTTTTGGAAAATGTGCTTTTTCTTTTTTTGCAAATTCAATTAAAGGTTTTAAATCTTTATCAATTTTTAATATCTCTTTTTCTAATAAATCAACAAACTCTTTTGCTTCTATTTGTGATTCTGGCAAATATTGTGCTACATTTATATATCTCAAGGCTGTTACTACATTTATAGTATGATATAAATGTGCTTTCATTCCTACTGGTAATAAATATCTAGCCATTTCTTGAGCTTTTTTATTTGCAATATGTTTTTGAAATTTTGGTAATTTTTCATACATAATAGGCTCAAGTAACTCACAAAACTTATCATAATAACTAAACATTTTTTTATAATAATTATCCCATTTTTCTTGATTTGCATTTTTAGGAATATAAAAATTTTCTACTTTCATTTTTGCATATCTTTGTGAAATTTGCTCACTATTATAAAACATATGAGAATGAAGTAATCTCCATATAAGATGACGACTCATCCCTTCTATTAAAATAGTAAAATGGTAATGTTGAAGTGTTGTATGATGTCCTGCTTTAAAAATAGAATCTAAAAGTTCATTTTTTTTATCCCAATTACTTGCCATTTCTGGTGTTACTATATTTTTACCAAAATAACAACTTCTTGCACTTCCTACAGCTACATCTGTAGGTTTATAATTTGTTTCTAAAATTTTTATATTCATATTTATATCCTATATATTTTTTTTGAAATTATATCAACTTATAAAAAAAGAGAAATTTTCTCTTAAATTTCATTTTTAATTCATTTTTATTTTTTATAATTCCATTGCCCGTAAAAAAATAGTTTTTTCATACTACGACTCCTTTTGAAATTAAAAATTATTTTTTTCATACGACACTCCTTTCCCCTATTGGGGATATAAAAAAACATCCATACAATTTATATTTTATAACCTTAATTTAAACTATCAAAAATTAACTCATTTAACTTAAATAATAATTTTTATTATTTAATATTTATTATTCATTTATAATTCATTTTCATTTTCTATAATTTCATTGCCCGTAAAAAATAGTTTTTCATACGACTCCTTTTAAAATACTATTTTTTTCATACGACACTCCTTTTCCCCCAAAAGGGGTTTTTTATTTTAACCTTTGAGAATGACAAATAGCTATCGCCATAGCATCAGTAATATCTAATGGCTTTATTTCACCTTTTATCCCAAGTATCCTTTTTACCATAAATGCTACACTTTCTTTAGATGATTTTCCATTTCCAGTAACAGCTTTTTTTACTTGTAAGGGAGTATATTCACTAAAATTACCATGCTTTTGAATAACTCTTAAACTTAAAGCTCCACGAAATTGAGCTAATTTTAATATACCTTTTGGATTATATGCAAAAAATATATCTTCAATAGCAACTTCATCTATATCATCACTAAGTATCATATCTAAACCTTCTACAAGTTCAGCTAATTGATATTGTAAAATTTTCTCTTTTATTTTTATAATTCCAGCATCTATCAATTTTAATTTATTTTTCTCTTTTTCAATAATTGCATATCCACATCTAATACTTCCTGGGTCTATTCCTAATATTTTAATATTCACTCCTTTTCACATTATTTTCACTATTTATTAACATACTATTTAAATTTGATTTTATCCTATTTTTTGGTATAATGATATATCTTTAAAAAATAAATTCACAAAGGGGTTTTCTTGTTATTCAATAAAATTAAGTCTTCTTTAAAACATAGTGAAGATGAATTAAATTATAACAGATATTTAAAAAATTTAAAATTGAATAAAGACAAATCAACTTCAAATATTCTCTATATTGAAACTCCAAATATATATATTGCGACATATCTAAAAAGACACTATACCCAAAAAATATCAAATCTATACAAAATAGAAACAGATATAACTCCTGAAATAAGGTTTATTACTAACTTTAGTGAAATAAAAATAGATTATGAAGAAAGTATAAAAAAAGATATAACAAATTCAACTGCAGTTTTAATACCAGAATTCACATTTGAAAGTTTTGTCGATGGTCCTAGTAACTTATTTGCATACAATATGGCACAAGCTGTAGCAAAAAGTCCTGGTACTTTATACAATCCACTATTTATATATGGTGGAGTAGGTCTTGGAAAAACACACTTACTTCAGGCTATAGGGAATTCTCTAAAAAATAAATTAAATATCACTTATGTTACTAGTGAACAATTTATGAATGATTTCACATATCATTTAAGAAATAAAACAATGGAAGATTTTCACAAGAAATATAGACAATGTGATTTACTATTGATTGATGATATCCAATTTTTTGCAGATAGAGAAAAAAGTCAAGAAGAGTTTTTTCACACATTTAATGAACTTATATCACATAAAAAACAGATATGTGTAACAGCAGATAGACATCCAAAAAATATTTTAGGGATAGATAAAAGACTATCTACTAGATTTGAACAAGGTGTAATCACAGAAATACAACCTCCTGAATTATCGACAAAAATAGCTATTATTAGAAAAAAATGTGAAATAAATAATATAACAATGCCAGAAGATGTAATTACATTTATAGCAACTAGTTTAAATAATAACATCCGTGAAATAGAAGGGATGATTACTCAAACTTATGCTATGGCAAATATGATTGGTACTGAAATTGATTTAGATTTCACAAAAGAGATATTTAAAGACCAAATAGACAATAAAGAGATAGATTTAGATACAATTATTAAACTTATTTCAAAAGAATTTAATCTTAAACCTAGTGAAATAATCGCAAAAAGTAGAAAACCTGCTATAGTTTTAGCAAAAAGAACAGGAATATTCCTAGCAAGAGAACTTACAAAAAAATCAACTACCCAAATAGCTAAGTTTTTTGGATTAAAAGATCACAGTGCAGTTAGTCATGCTATTAAAGCATTTAATAAAAAGATAAAAGAAGATAAAGAATTTAAAAATAGAATAGAAGAATTAAAAAACAAAACACAAATTAGTGAATAATGTGAAAAAGTTTTCACTTTGATTTCACTAAGGTTTTTGCCTAAAAAATGGGATTTAAAATAGATGTTCACTTATTCACACGTCCTATTACTATTACTATTTAATTATTAAAAATATAAGGAGTACAAATGAAATTAAAAATATCAAAATCAATAATAGAAAATATTTTAACAAACGCTATAAATTTTGTAGAAAAAAAAGATAATTCTCAAATAACTTCTCATATATTATTAGAAGCAGAAGATAAACTAATAATAAAAGCAACTGATACAGAATTTGGAATAGAATTTAATGATGAAACAAGTGAAATTATTCAAAAAGGAAAAGCAACTATAAACGGTAAAAAATTTTATGAAATAATAAAAGCTTTAAATGATGATTTTATAAATATTGAAATAGAAAACAATATAGCTACTATTTCACAAAATCATTCTGTTTATAAACTACCTACATTTGAAGCAAATGAATTTCCTGAATTTCCTGAAATAAAAAATTTACAAAAAATAAATTTAAATTCTTTAGATTTTATTGAAGGTTTAAAAAAAGTATTTTTAGTAATAGATAATAATAATCCTAAATATGAATTAAATGGAGCTTTATTAGATATTAGTGATAAATTAAATTTAGTAGCAACTGATACAAAAAGATTAGCTTTATATTCAATAAATACAAATTTAGAAAAAGAGATTCAAATAATTATTCCTAAAAAAGCAATTTCAGAAATTAAAAAACTTTTTTTAGATAATTTTGAAATCTATTTTGATGAAATAAATTTAATAATAAAATCAAATAACATTACATTTTTTACACAACTAATAAATGGAAAATTTCCAGATTATAAAAGAATTATTCCTAATGTATATAATAATATAATTAAATTAAATAAAAATTTATTTACAAAAGCAATTAAACAAATAAATATTATTTCAAATGAGATTAAAATTACAATAAATCAAAATAAATTATTATTAGAATCAATCTCAGATGAAACATTTGAAGCAAAAACAGATATAGAAATAGAATCAAATTTAGAAAATTTTACATTTGCTGTAAATTCGAGATTTTTATTAGATTTTTTAAATGTAGCTAATGAAGAGATAGAGTTATGTTTAAATGAAGAAAACATCCCTTTTACATTAAAAGACAAAAGTTTTCAAACAATAATAATGCCTCTTACTATTTGATATAATAATAAAAAAGTTTTGATAAATTTAAAGGAAATAAATGGCTGAATATAGTGGAAAGAATATAAAAGTTTTAAAAGGATTAGAAGCTGTAAGAAAAAGACCTGGGATGTATATCGGTGATACATCTGAAAAAGGGCTTCATCATTTAATATACGAAGTAATTGATAACTCAATAGATGAAGCTATGGCAGGATTTTGTGATAAGATAGATATAAAAATATTAAAAGATGGAAGTGTTGCTATTAGTGATAATGGTAGAGGTATACCAGTAGATATGCACCCAACTGAAAATATGCCTGCTGCTACAGTAGTTTTAACAGTATTACATGCTGGAGGAAAATTTGATAGTGACACTTATAAAGTAAGTGGTGGACTTCATGGGGTAGGTGTATCAGTAGTAAATGCTCTTTCTAAAAAATTAGTAATGACTATCAAAAGAGATGGTAAAATTTATGAACAAACTTTTGAAAAAGGTAAAATAGTTACTGATTTAGAAGTTATAGGAAATACAAACAGAACAGGTACTACTATCCATTTTTATCCAGATGATGAAATTTTTGAAACTACTGAATTTAAATCTTCTATTTTAATCAAAAGATTCAAAGAATTAGCTTATTTAAATCCACAAATTACTATTAACTTTGAAAATGAACAAGATAAAACTAAAGAAAGTTTTCATTTTGAAGGTGGAATTAAAGATTTTGTTTTAACTTTAAGTAATAAAGAAAAAATAACTGATGTTATCTATTTTAAAGAAGAAACAATTACTGATGAAGATAGATTTGAAGCTGAAGTTTCACTTTGTTATGATACTGGATATACTGAAAATTCTATAAGTTTTGTAAATAATATTAGAACAATAGATGGTGGAACTCATGAATCTGGATTTAAAGCAGGTCTTTCTAAAGCTATTATAAATTATATAAACAAAGAGATTAAATTAAAAGAAAATATAAAAGTTACAGGTGAAGATGTAAGAGAAGGGCTTTGTGCTATTATTTCTGTAAAAATAGGTGATCCTCAGTTTGAAGGACAAACAAAAGGAAAACTTGGAAGTAGTTTTGTAAAACCAGTAATTCAAAAAATAACTTATGAAGTATTAAGTAGATATTTTGAAGAACATCCAAATGAAGCTAAACTTATAGCAAATAAAGCTATTGATGCTGCAAGAGGAAGAATGGCTGCTAAAAAAGCAAGAGAACTTACTAGAAAACAATCAAAAATGTCTATTGGAACACTTCCAGGAAAATTAGCTGATTGTCAAAGTAAAGATGCTGAAATATCTGAACTTTATTTAGTAGAGGGAGATAGTGCAGGAGGAAGTGCAAAACAAGGAAGAGATAGAGTATTCCAAGCAATTTTACCACTTAAAGGGAAAATTTTAAATACACAAAAAGAAACAAATTTCGCAAAAGTATTTTCATCTGAAGAGATTAAAAATATTATTACAGCTTTAGGATGTGGAATTGGTGAAGAATTTAATGCTGAAAAAATTAGATATAAAAAAGTTATCATTATGACAGATGCAGATGTAGATGGTAGTCATATTCAAACTTTAATTATGACATTTTTTTATAAATATCTTAGACCTTTAATAGAAAATGGTTATTTATATATTGCTCAACCACCACTTTATAGATATAAAAAAGGGAAAATTGAAAAATATTTAAAAGATGACAAAGAACTTAGTGAATATTTAATTTCTCAAGGGATTGATGCTATTGATTTAGAGATAGGAAGACCAGAACTTATAGAACTTCTTAAAAATATAGCAGAATATAAAATAGCACTTAATAAACTTCAAAAAAGATATAATTTACTTGAAGTAATTAGATTTTTAATAGAAGAAGAGGGTGATTTAGAAGAATATTTAGCTTCGATTGGATTTAATATTTTAAATAAAAAAGACAATCACTATTTTATACAAACAAATAGAGGACTTGAAGAAATTACAATAGATGAAAATTTATTTAATCACTATTTATTCACAAGAGCACAAAATGCTTATGAAAAAATTAAAGAATATAAATCTTTAGTAGAAGGTGATTTATTAGATTTACTTGAAATTGTGGAGAAAAAAGCAAGAAGTGGTGCAAATATCCAAAGATATAAAGGTCTTGGAGAGATGAATCCAGAACAACTTTGGGAAACTACAATGAATCCAGAAAATAGAGTATTAGTTCAAGTGAATATTGAAGATATGGAAGAAGCTAGTGAATATTTTGAATTATTTATGGGTAGTGAAGTTGAGCCAAGAAGAGATTATATTCAAACTCATGCAAAAGATGTTGAAAATTTAGATGTATAAAGATACTATTTCAAAAGATATATTAAAAAATATTATTGTTGATATAGCTAAATATATCTTAAAAATAGAAATCAAACAAATCAATTTTATTGAAACAGAATCTCAAAGAGTAGAATCAAAAAGGGCAGATATTGTAGCCCTTGTTGATAATAGTTTTATACTTCATTTAGAGATACAATCAAGTTATGATTCTAATATGCTTTATAGAATGATGAGATATTATGTAGATATCAAACAAAATAATAAATCATATCCAATATATCAATATGTTATATATTTAGGTAAACAAAATTTAAAAACTAAAATTAAAGATAATCTTGTAGATTATTCTTATAATTTAATAGATATGAAAAGTTTAGATTGTGAATATTTTTTAAATCAAAATAAACCAGATGCATTAGTATTAGCCATTTTATGCGATTTTAAAGATAAAACAGAAAGTGAAGTTGTATCTTTAATTTTAAATAAATTAAAACATTTAACAGATGAAAGTGGATTTAGAAGATATGTTATAATGTTAGAAGAATTAGCTACTACTCAAGAGTTAAAAGAGGGTATTAAGGAGTTTGAAATGAGGTTAAGTGATGTTAAATTTGAAGATTTGGTTAGTTATAAAATAGTATTAAATAGAGGAATAGAACAAGGAATAGAACAGGGTAAAAAAGAAGCATTAAAAAAATCTATTTTTACATTATTAGAATTTACAAAAGATATAGACTTAATTGCAACTAAACTTGATATTGATAAAGAATTTATATTAGAAATTTTAAAGGAAAAACAATGAAATTTGATGAATTAGATTTAACGCATAAACTTGAAAATTTACAAAAAGTTCTTGCTCAAAAAATTCAGCCAATGCTTGCTATGGATGGTGGTGGAATGGAAGTGATAGATGTAAAAGAAGCACCAAATGGTGATTTACAACTTTTTATAAGATATGTAGGTGCTTGTGCTACATGTAGTAGTGGGGGAGCTACTTTATTTGCTATTGAAGAAACTTTAAGAAAAGAGCTTGACACAGATAAAATTAGAGTATTTAATGTATAGGAGTGGATATGATAACTGAAAATTATAAAAATAAAATCAAAGAATCTGTAACAAAGAAATTTAGTGAAATGGGTGTAGATGAAGAAACTATAAATGAATTAGTAAATGTTTCTATAGAATCATTAGAAGCAGAATTATCTGAAATAGAAAACATTTTAACTACTAACGAATTAGATGAATTAGGTATTCATACTCATACTATTAAAGGTATTTTATTAAATGTAGGACTTGATGAAGATGCTAATCAATTCAAAGAGATAAAACATCTTTTTGAAGAAGGTAAAACAAATGATGAAATTAAAGAGATTACAAAACAAAGGATTAGTATCTTTTTTTAAGGGTTTATTATGAAAGTAACATCACTGATTTATGATTTTAACAAGCCCTTAGAGATAGATTTTATTCCTAAATTAGTTTTTTTATTTTTTGAGGGGGATAGAGGAGATGTCGTTTTAGAGTGTTATAGGCAACTTTTTAAATTAAATCCAGATATACAAGTTGTAGGTGTTAATGGAAAAAATGGAAATATAACAAATCATATCCCTTTTATTACTCAAAAAGAGCAAATTTCTATACTTGCTTTTGATATTGAAGATTTTTTTGTAAAGTTTTTAAATGTAAAAGATATAGAAAAAACAAAATATAAATTTATCCAAAACTACCATTATTATAAAAATAGTGCTTCTATTTTATTTTTTCCATTTCAGTATGATACAAATAATTTTTTAGATTTTATTCAAGATGAAGAAAATATGCATAATATTTATGGAGGAGTATATACTACTAGTGATGATATAGGATGTTTTTATAATGGAAAGTTTTATCAAGATAAACTAATTAGTGTATTTTTTAATCAAGATAAAATAGATTTTTTTTCAGTAGCTATTCATGGTTGGAAACCAATAGGAATCCCTTTTAAAGTAACAAAAGCATATAAAAATATTGTATATGAATTAGAAAATGAACCAGCATTAAAAGTTATTGAAGAATATATTGGTGAAATAAAACAAGAAAATATTGATAAGTTTTTACACCCTTTTTGTGTAAAACATAAAGAAGATATTAGTCTGGCTTCTATTAAATCTATAAATAGAAAAGATAATTCTATAGAATTTTTTAAATATATTTATGAGGATGAAAAAATACAAATTACAATTCCTAGTGATCAAAAAACAATGATGAGATTGATAGAAAAAGAGTTGGCTGGTGTGGAGTGTGATGGATTATTTATGTTTTCTTGTATAGGTAGATATGCTTATTATAAAGACTTGGTAGAATTTGAAATAGAAAAAGTATATGATTTTTTACAAGTCCCATTTGCAGGATTTTTAACATATGGAGAAATAGGAAGTAATACAATACATACAAAATCAATTTTACAAAATCAAACAATGGATTTAATCTTTTTTAAGGAAAAAAATGAAATTAAGTGAATTTTATGAAAAAAATTTAAAATCAAAAGAGGATTTTCATAAATTTATATATATTTTTTTAGAAAATATAATGCCTAAACATATTGATATAGAAAAATATACTAAAAGTGCAATAGAATATCTTTTTTATGATAAACAAGATTTTTTATATAAATTAAAATATTCTACATTTAGACAAGTAAATAGTGATTATTTAGATAATTTATTTAAATCTTTTCAAAATGAAAATTTAGAATGGGTTAATTGTATTTGGGATTGTGCAAAAGATAAAAAAGAAGCAAAAACTGTTTTAGCATATTTAGGAAACAAAAAAGTTGAAATTTTAAGAACAATAACTATTCCTTCTTTTAAATCTTTAGAAAATGATGTGAAAAATAGTGAAATTGTTACAAATATGCTTAATTCTATTGTAGAACATTTACAACAAATGAGAAAAAATCAAAATATCATGCTTGCAAATATTTCACATGAAATGAGAACTCCTTTAAATTCAGTAATAGGGTATTTAGATATATTAGAAGCTATAAATAATCTTTCACAAGAAGATAGAAAAAATATAACTTATGCTAAAAATTCTTCAAAACTTTTACTTACTTTAATAAATGACCTTTTAGATACTCAAAAACTTTCAAATGCTACATTGGATTTAGTAAATAATCCTTTTTGGGTAAATAAAGTGATAAAAAATGCAGTTTTGATATCTTCAATAAATGCAAAGCAAAAAAATATAGAATTTACTTTCATAGATAATAGTACTATTTTTAGTGAAGTAATAGGGGATAAAAATAGATTTTTACAAATCTTAAATAATCTATTTAGTAATGCTATTAAATTTACACCACAAAAAGGAAAAGTAAAAGTTATTGTAAATTCTGAAGAGTTTGAAGATAGTGTAAAAATAGATATAAAAGTAAAAGATACAGGTATTGGTATAGATAAAAATAAACAAAAAGAACTTTTTAAACCTTTTTCTCGTGCAACAAACAAAGAAAGAGGTACAGGATTAGGACTTTATATTTCAAAACAATTAGCTCAAAGAATGGATGGAGATATTTGGTTTGAAAGTTGTGAAGGGGAAGGTAGTACTTTTTTTGTAGAGATTAAATTTACAAAAAGTAATAATTTTTATGATAAAGAGATTTTAAAAAATAGAACAATTATTTTCCTAAATGAATATCAAAATACATATTGTGATATTATGAAAAATCAATTAGAATTACTTGGTGCGAAAGTAAAAATTATTAAAGAATCAGATAAATTTATGAATTTTTTATTGGTTAATAGAGATATTGATATGTCAATTATTATATATCCAAATAAATTAGAAAAAAATGGAATAGATGAATCTTTTATAAAAACCTATAAAAAACTAAATGAAAATAGTAAATTTCAAACTTTATTTATTGCTGGAGTGACAGAAAATTATTATCCAAATAATAGTGAAATATTTAGTAAAATTATTCACACTCCTATTACAGTTTTAGATATTTTAGAAATTTTTAAAAATAAAGTAGCAAAATTAAATAATTATAAATATTTAATTGTTGATGATGAGCCTATGAATAGATTAGTCTTAACCACAATGCTTCAAACAATAGATAAAAAATTTCAAATTGATACTGCTAATAATGGTATAGAATGTTTAGAAAAATTAAAAAAAGAGAAATATGATATTATATTTTTAGATAAAAGAATGCCTAAAATGGACGGATATGAGGTATTAGAAGAATTAAAAAGATTAAATATTAAAGCAAATATTTATCTACTTACTGCTGATGGAGATAATGAAACGATACAAAAAACAAAAGAATATAATGTTGGATATATATCTAAACCTGTTACTATAAATACATTAAAATCAGTTATTTCAGATGTTGCGGGGGGGGGAGTAGTATATTAACACATATATAAAGGTTACAAATGCAAAAAGTTTTTAAAGAAGTATATTCATTAGATAGAAGTTGTTATGAGAAAGGATTAAATGAATATATTTTAATGGAAAATGCAGCAAGGGCTATGTATGAAGAGATTAAATCTCATAATATAAAATCAATTTGTATTATTTCTGGAGCTGGAAATAATGGTGCAGATGGTATAGCTTTAGCTAGAATGCTTCTTGGAATTTGTGAAATTAGTTTATTTTTACCTATGGGTGTAAAAAGTGAAATGGCTAAATATCAACTAAATATATATGAAAATTATGGTGGTAAATATAGTGAATATTCTCCTAATGAAAATCAAATCAAAAAAAATTATGATTGTTATGTTGATGCTATTTTTGGTAGTGGATTAAAAAGGAAGTTAGATTCTAAAATAAATAATATTATTAAAGTCTTAAATAAAAAAGATGGTTTAAAAATAGCTTGTGATATTCCTACTGGTCTTGATGAAAATGGAAATCCAAAAGGGGAAGTATTTAAAGCAGATATAACTATTACAATGGGTGCTATAAAATTATCACTTTTGAATGATTTTGCTAAAGATTATGTGGGAATTATAAAAGTAGCTAATTTAGGAATTAGTTTTGATAATTATACAAAAAAAACTAAATATTTTTTACTTGATGATAGTAATATGAAACTTCCTATTAGGACTAAATTTAATTCACACAAAGGCTCTTTTGGACATTTAGGAGTTTTAGTAGGAGATAAAGAGGGTGCTGGAGTTATTTGTGCTTTAGCAGCTTTAAATTTTGGTGCTGGACTTGTAACTTGTATAACAAAAGAAAAAATAAATATCCCTTATGAACTTATGCATAGTTATAGTATCGATAATAAATTTAACACTATTGTTTT